>Ga0316204_10005382_pt1 | contig 21214 bp, 16 predicted proteins | sample 6monrhotite_MG_2_FD_205661 | JGI IMG/M metagenome (GOLD analysis project Ga0316204, IMG submission 205661) | Microbial mat bacterial communities from mineral coupon in-situ incubated in ocean water Damariscotta River, Maine, United States -... | ecosystem: Environmental > Aquatic > Marine >... | reverse complement strand
GGTCGCCGCCTCGAATAACAGGTTCGACTCGGCATCGGTGCTCTTCATGGCTACGTCAATGATCGAAGAAGAAAAATTGGCGACACTGATAATCTGACCCGATTCGGCCAAATAGTATTCAGGACCGCCCGGTTCTTCTCGCACAAATTGACTGCCGGCAAAGATCCAGTCAGCCTTCATTTCCTGTGGTTGGCTGTCGTGGAAAAATTTCTCAATCCCCTTTTTGTAGGCCGCGTCCTTGCTCCAAGCGAGCAAGCGTTTTTTCTGTTCCTCAGTCATGGGACCGAACCACAGCAATTCCTTGGCGAATTTGTCGTAGCGTAACTCCGATTCGGCGGGAATTTTGAGATCGTTGGGCAATTTTTTCATCGGCACCGAATAGAACCGCCGCGTGACACGCTGCACCCAATCTTGCGCGCGAACGCGATGCAGGGTTTTCTTTTTATCCCGCCATTGCACAAAGATGTCGATCTTCTGGCCGGTGGGCGGTTTGTATTGCGGATCGAATTGCGCCGGTTTGCCTGGCTTAGCTCCAATCCGTAGCAAAGCGGCATGGATGAACATCGCCTTGGAATCCAAGGAGACGATCGATTCGTGTTCCATCGTTTGAGACAAACAGCAGAAAAACTCCAAGACAGCTTCGCGTTGCACGACTTTGGTCTTCAGCAAAACGCGTTTGCCTTTCAAGTCCAGCAACACTGTCCCTTCTGGGTTCAGTTTGACGAGGACGTCGGCAGCCTTTTTTTTGTCCGCCGGCACGGCCGGCTCGTCTGCGGCCCGGGCCGTCGACAACATTCCGCTTGTCGCGATGAGCAGAAGCAGGACTTGCGGAAATGTTCGCATGGCTGGGCCTCGTAGAAAGTGATGGGAGAGCGCACTGTCGATCAAAATCATAACACACATCTGCCCGTAGCTCATAGCCAATCCGCCGCGGATCACCGACTAGCTGATCGAATCGATCCAGTACAACAAGTCCTGCACCGCTTCGTCACGATTCGGCTCGAACTCCAAAGTATGTGCCGCATCGGCATATTCAATCAGCTTGCGTTGATTGGATGCGAAACGTAGGAAATAGCCACGTGTCGCGCGATTGTCGATGATACGGTCTTGTCCGGCGAGCATCAGTAGCGTGGGACAAACGATACAATCGGGCGCATCGAGCAATTGGCGGTCCAACTGACGATTGGCCAGCAGAAACCCCACGGTCACTTCGCGCAAGGTGAGCGGATCGCGGGTAATGTACGTTTGCCAATCGGGATCGGCCGTGAATAGGCTGGGATCTTGTAGCGGAATCGGCACGCGTTTTTTCTGCGCGCCCCCAATTTCGGCGAGTGATAGCTTGAGGTTTTGCGTAGCCGTCGCACGGATTCTGGCGCGGATGCCGGGATACAGCAAAGCCAATCCGTCGAGCAACTCCGGTCGCCGCGCCGCCGTGAGTGCAGCCAATTTCCCGCCCCAACTGACCGAAAGCAGAATCATCGGGACTGCTTGTCCGCCGCGTTCATTGGCACAACGCGCCCACTGTAGGAACTGCGCCACATCGTTCAACAACCGGTCCGCGTGCGGGGCATCGCCACGACTGCGTTCATTCAAGCCCGATCCACGTCGATCCAAAAAAAGCACGTCATAACCCGCCTCGCAAAGTTGGCGACTGGTCGCGGTATACCAACCGGAGTGACTTTGAATGCCGTGCAAGGCGACGATCGTCCCCCGCGGCCGGTCATTGGCCGCCGTCCACCGCCGGTAATGCAGGCGATATCCATCCGATGCGGTAAAAAACTCAATCGCCGGTTGATGCACAGTAGTCGCTCGGATTCGGGGAGGCGTTTCATTGCAATTGGGGAGTAATTGCTTTGTTTGTATCGGCGACGCGGCGGTTGGGCAAGCGTTTCTTGCGTTGGCGAAACGGCTTGCTGTACGATGGTCGTGTATTAAACGCCGTAAGTTAATCAAAGTGCGGCGATCCAAACGGCCTTCTTCAAACAAACCGAAAGCTTTGCAATGACTGGGCGACGCGTGGTGCCTTGGATCGCAGCGGTGCTCTTTTTCGCCGGACCGTTCCAGGCAACGGCGGATGAAATCGATACCCGACTGCAGACCATCGCTGCCTGCGGTCTAGGTGGTCAAGGTTCCGCTGCGGCCAAGCAAGCGGCCCGCGCATTGTCGGACGCGGGGATCGAAGTTTTGCCACGACTGTTGGAAGCGATGGATACCGACAACATCCTCGCGGCAAATTGGTACCGAACTGTCTTTGAAAAGGTCACGCGGCAGGAGCTAAAAAAAACGTCGCCGCAATTCCCAGTGCAATTACTGCGAGACTATGTGCGGGATACTGGGCATCAAGGGCGTTCACGGCGGTTGGTTTTGGGGCTATTGGACCGGTTGGACGCGGAGTTTCGCGAAAGTTTTATCGCCACACAAATTGCGGACGCCGAGTTCCGCAATGATGCGATTGCGGCGCTGTTGAAACAGGGAGATGAATTTCATGAGGCGGGAAAAACCGACGAGGCGGCACAAGCTTATGAAATGGCTTTTCGCGCGGCTCGGGAGAGCGGGTTGATTCAAACGACGGCGGCGAAGTTGAAGGCGATCGGCCGCGAAGTGAGCATCATCGAGCACATGGGTTTAGTGATAGATTGGCACGTGCTGGGACCATTTGATGCACCGGGCAAAAGCGGGTTTGACACTTCTTTTCCCCCCGAAGAGACCGTCGACCTGCAAGCCACTTATCCCGGACAAAGCGGACGGGAGATTTCCTGGAAACGTTTCCGCACTACGGACAAGCTGGGGAGCGTGAATCTCGTGACCGCCATCGCCCCGGTGGAGGAGGCAGTCGGTTACGCCTATACCGAGATCTTCTCCCCCCGCGACCAGGACGTACAACTTCGCTGCGGGGCAGATGACAATCTATCGGTGTGGGTCAACGGCGAAAAAGTGTTTGCGCGCCGGCAATGGCTCAACGGCACACGGTTGGATCGCTTTACCGCACCAGTGCATTTAAAAAGCGGTAAGAACAGCGTACTAGTGAAAATCTGCCAAGGCCCGCAACACAAAAACCCAGCCGTCGGAAACAACTGGTCGATGCAACTGCGGTTTTGTGACAAAGACGGTGCCAGCGCCGGAACGCGTTCCGCGCTGCCTGTGGAATCTGAGGCAAACGCTGAGAAGTGATCGGAAGCCAACACTTTCAAAAGCGGCGGAGGCTGGAGAGCCAAAACATGTTTGTGAAATCTGCAATTCTGGGATGCCTGTTGAGTACCGTTCTCGTCGGTAGCGCCACAGCCGAAAACTGGCCCGGTTGGCGGGGGCCGGATCGTAATGGGGTCTCGACCGAAAGCGAACTTCCGACCGAGTGGTCCGAGACAGTCGGGATACGCTGGAAAACGGCCGTGCCGGGATCGGGCATCTCCAATCCAATTGTCTGGGACGACCGTGTAATCGTCACGGCTTCGGACGGCGTCCAGCAGGCCGACCTGCACGTCATTTGTTATGCGGCCGACGACGGACGCGAATTGTGGCATCAGCGTCTGTGGGGCACCGCTCCCACGCGGTATCACGCCAACAAAAGCAGCATGGCCAGTCCTGCCGCAGTCACAGATGGCCATCACGTCTTCGCGTTTTTTGGTACGGGCGATGTTTTTTGCACCGACATGGAGGGGCAACTGCAATGGCAGCGGTCGTTGGCGAATGAATATGGCCAATTCGAAAATCGCTTCGCTGCGTCGAGTTCTCCGCTGTTACATCAGGACACGGTCATCGTGCAGTGTGATCACTATGGTGATTCATACGTCATCGCGCTCGATCAAGAAACGGGGGCCAATCGCTGGAAGCACGATCGTCCGGAAGCATGGTTATCCTGGGCCTCGCCGCAGTTGATCCCGGTTGGCAACGGCCAATCTGAGTTGATCGTGTCGGGATCGCACAAGGTCGACGCGTTCGATCCGGTGACAGGCGAACAATTATGGACGGTGACCGGAATGAGCCGCGAGTGCATTCCCACACCGGTGTTCGGCGACGGTTCTCTCTATGTGGTGAGCGGCCCCAAAAGTCCAACAATGGCGATCCGCCCGGGAGGCCGCGGTGATGTCACCGAAACACACGTCCGTTGGCGGAATACGCGCGGCGCGCCGTTTGTCCCCTCAGCGATCTTGGTGGGGAACCGTTATTATTTGGTCGACGATGCGGGAATTGCCACCTGCCTAAACACGGCCGATGGAAAGCGTGTGTGGCAAAAACGGCTGTCGGGCGCATTTACGGCCTCTCCCATTGCCGGAGACCAGAAGGTCTATTTCACCAATGAACGCGGAGAAACGACCGTGATTGCCGCCACCCAGCGCGGGTACAAACGATTGGCGCTAAATTCTGTGGGGGAACCAGTTTTTGCCTCCCCGGCGATATCTCAAGGCTGTATTTACATGCGCACCAATCGGCACTTGATCTGTATCGACGGCCGTAGCGACGATGATCAATGAAACGATCGCCGCAAATGTGCCGATGATCGTGAGTATTCAGCTGCCGTTCATCGACCGCGAAGTGCGACACGCCGGGTGTTCCAAGTGCGGATTGACCAGGTTGCCATCGGCCCATAGAATGAAAATAACTGCTTTTGTGCGGCGTGGCGCGGCAAAACTCCCGTGCCGCTATGCAACGATTTTCACTGCGATCGATTAATGGAATTGGACGGCAACCAATGAAATGTTTTCAACCATTCGGCGCGTTCGACGCCGATTCGCCAACCTTAGGAACCACCCGCGCGAAACTCACCGTCTGCCTGGCCTTGGCAGTGGGGGCCTGTCTGTTTGGAGCACCGCGTGGGGCGCAGGCTCAGGCGAACGACCCCAAACCAATCCAACCGCCTCGCGACGTAACGTTCCCGACCAAGGACCGGATCGAACTCGCCGGTACCTATTGGGAATCCAACGTCGGCAGAGAGGCACCAGTGATCGTGTTTTTGCACCGCGAAGGGGGCAATCGACTGGAGTGGACTAAGGGAATCGCTTCTACGTTGCAACTCGCCGGCTATGCGGTGATTTCAGTTGACCTTCGTGGCCACGGGCAAAGCATTGTCAAACCGGGGGCGAATAACCAAAACCGCCGGCGGAAAAACACGAAATTGATCCCGCAAGATTATAAAAACATGGTGGGGTACGATCTTGATGCCGTGAAAGCTTTTATCTTGGAAGAGAATCAAGCCGGTAATCTCAACATGAACAAAACCGGAATTGTCGGCGCTGAGATGGGCGCTGCCGTGGCTGTTTCGTATGCTCTTCTCGATTGGAATAAGCCACCGCATCCGGATGGAATCGGTCCGAACCGCACGCCGCGCGGACAAGATGTACGGGCCTTGGTCTTGCTGTCACCGGAAAAGGTCCCCGGTTTACCCTACGCACGGCCGCTAACGATCCTACGTAATCCTGCATGGGACGTTCATCTGCTAGTTGCCGTCGGAAACCAGGACAAAATTGGGCTCCGTGAGGCCGAAAAACTTTACGAACTGTTCAATAAAGTAGGGCAGAACGAAAATCGCAGTTTCCTTCAAATCTACCCAGGCAAATTGCGGGGCGCAGATTTGTTTTCTCCGAAGGAACTGAAAGCCGACGAGCACATCACGAAATTCTTTGAAAAATCGCTAAAGAGCTTGCCAGCAAATTGGCGCGACCGCAGAAGCAAACTCTCTAGTGAGTGATGTTATCTCTGGTTCCAGGATGCGGCGGCGTACGGGGTCCGCCTATTGTCGGCCGAACATGTCATCCCAGCACCATCTGGGCTGACCAGCGCCCCAACACGACCGCTCCGATCCCGAGCGCCAAATTTCCAGCGACGTTCAGCACGGCGAAGCGCGCATCCCCTTCTTTAAGAAACATCTCGACGGTTTCGCTGCCGAATGTGGAAAACGTGGTCAAGGCCCCCAAAAAACCGGTCATCAACACCAACTGCGTTTCGCTGGAGAGATGATTTCGCTGAACCAGGACCGTCGACAGGCCAATCAGGAAGCATCCGGCAACGTTGACAGCCATCGTCCCCAAAGCGAAGAAGGGGAACTCCGGTCCGTAGCGGTCAAACAACCATCCGCGCACCCAGCCGGACAGGTAAAAACGGCTGACCGCTCCCACGAATCCGCCGAACCCGACAAAGAACAGTTCTTGCATAACGTGATCACTTCATGGTTGAGTTGAATGGCGGCACTGTTCGGAATCGGTCAAGACAATCCGGGAATCGGGCTGGCTGAGGCAGCACGAATGATGTCGCCGGGAATCCCTCTTTGAACACGTAGCTCTGCGACGTCGATCAATGTCCCAAGGACCGTGGCGACCAGATGTTTTAAGGTGACCGGATCGGTGAGAGGCCGGGATGCGTCGCGGGTCGATTGTCCGATGACCTGCCCCGGGGGAATTCCGCCTCCAGCGAGCAACAACGGTGCCAATCCCCCCCAATGATCACGTCCGCCGCGACTATTGATGCGGGGCGTACGGCCCATCTCGCCCGTGCAAACGAGTAAGATTTTGTCGCTTAGCCCACGAGCGTGGACATCTTCGAGAAAGGCGGATATCGCATGGTCGAACGGTCGCCCCATGTAATCCATGCCTTCGGCCACGCCGGCATTGTTTTGGTCGGCGTGCATGTCCCACACAAAATTGGTCGTCACGGTCACAAAACCGCAACCGCGTTCACACAGCCGCCGCGCCAACAACATCAACTTTCCGAGCGACTTGGAATTGTCGGCATACCGTTCGTGATTTTTCCACTTCTTGTCGATTGCATCGGGACGGACTAATGGAGCGGTGTCATAGCGTGCAACCACCGACGGATCCTCGCGCGACAGATCAAAAGCGTCGCTGACGCCTCCCAGAATTGTGTCGAACGCTTGTTGCTTCAGGGAATCAAGACCGGCCAGCGAATTGTCGACATCCACCGCGCGGCGGATGCTGTCCAAATTCGCCAACAGCCGACGACGATCATCCAGTCGCGCCAGCGGCAGTTGCAACTCCATGTTCTTACGCATCTCGCCCCCGCCGCTCGGCACAAACGGCGCATAACCGCTTCCCAGCGCCCCAGTAGACTCGAAGTCGCCGAATGTTTTGATGGCAGGCATTGTGGAGTCGTCAACCGCCCGTGGGTAGAGGGCAATATTGGTAGGCATGCCATTCTTCGGGTGATTTTGGCCGGCGACGCGAGAAAACAGCGAGCCGAGGTTGGCTCCATGCGTCGCGGCACCCACGATCGGTTTGATGTCGTGCCGGCTGTCGCCGGAAGTAAAGGAGCGGACGATCGTCGTCCGGTCGGCTAATTTGGCCAATTGGGGAAATGTGCTGCCGTAGGTGATTCCCGGAACGGCGGTGGAAATTTCGCCGGTGGCGCTGGCGATTCCCGAGGGAGCGGACATTTTGGGGTCGAAGGTCTCGATCTGGCTGGGACCGCCATGCATGAATAGAAATACGACGGATTTCCCAGCAATCAGCGACTGTCCGCCGGCCGCATGCAAAGAGTTGGTGAAGAAATCTGCCAGCGATAGCCCACCCAGCGCCAATCCACCAATCTTGAGGAATTCGCGCCGTTGCCCCGGTCGGCCGCCCTCATTGACCGTCAGCATGATTCATCTCCAGACCGCCACCGCATTTTCCAAACGACCAAAGTGGCATAAACCTTAGCATATAGCATACCTTAGCATGGTCGAACCGCAACCAAAATGAAAGATTCCTTTTGCCACGCTCAACTCAGATTGATCACAAATAAAACAACATGTGGAGTATGAAAAACCAGGACGAAGTCTCTTCGAGGGCCAAGCTTCTGACGCACCAGGCTGGCACAGTTGAAATGCCCGCCGCTGCGTTTGTGATCAATCCGGAAAAAACTGTGTGACTTTCACAATACCACGGGACGCGGGCGTCCAATTTGGACGACTTGTCCTTGTAGACGCGTTGCAGATTGCCAATAATAGGGCCCGGCTCGCAACTGCTCTTCGGAATTGTGCGACGTCAATCGGGCTAATCGTCAGTTACGCCTGTGAAGTGACTGATTGTTGATCTGTCGGTCTTACACGGCACAGCAGTTTTTTTAAAATCGCACGGCGCTTGCAGCAGCTTCGGGATTTGATTCCGATCACCAACGATGAATATTCCGAATATCACAATTCTGCTCGTCGAAGATCAGCCTGCGCACGCGAAATTGATCGAACGTGCCTTCGAGGCGGCGGGCTCCGGTTCCCGACTATCCGTAGTCCACTCTTTGCGCGAAGCGCAAAAAATCCTCGCATCCAGCACTCCGGACGTGGTACTCGCTGATTTGGAACTTCCCGACGGTCGAGGCACCGATTTGATTCGCCGCGACGACAGTGCGCCGGCATTTCCAGTCGTCGTCTTAACCAGCCATGGTAACGAGCAAGTTGCGGTCGAGGCGATGAAAGCCGGGGCGCTGGACTATGTGGTCAAATCGGCGTCGGTGATGCAGGATATGCCACGGATTGCCGGATCGGCGATTCGCGAGTGGAGACACTTGGTCGAACGCCGCCGCGCCGAAAAGGCACGGACACAGTCGCTGCGACTTCTCGAGGGGGTGCTCGACTCGTTGTCCGCCCAAGTCGCGGTTTTGGATGACAGCGGCATGATTCTGATGGTAAATTCGGCCTGGGCAAAAAGTTCAAGCCCCAATCCTTTTTCCGGCGAGGGGTTTGGAGTAACCGTCAATTATCTCCACGCCTGCGCAGCTGTGACTGGTGAAATGCAACCGGACGCAAAAGCCATTGTCGCTGGCGTTCGGGACGTCATCACTGGCAACCAGCCGCAGTTTTGTGTGGAGGTCCTCTGCCACGATGCCGACCGGCGTTGGTACCAGGTGGAGGTCTCGCCGTTCAGCGGCGCCGGAGCGGCCCGGGCAGTAGTGCTTTACGAGGACATCAGCGAGCGCAAACACGCGGAAATTGAGGCCCGAGAGAAGGCGGTCCACCACGAGCGTCTGGCAACACTATCGGGCCGCGAGCATGAGGTGATGGAGATGGTAGTCGCCGGTAAAGCAAATAAGGTCATCGCCCGTGACCTGGGACGTAGCGAAAAGACAGTAGAAAAACACCGTGCCAATGTGATGAAAAAGCTCAAAGTCCGCACGATCGCCGATTTGGTGCGGATTGCCGTTTCTGCAGAACGGTAGTCCGGGGACGGGCCGTTCCACACACAAGGCGACCGATTTCTCGCTCCAATGATGTATCACGCGTGATGAAAAAGACGCGGCGATCAGTGTTCCAAGCGCGCCAAGGCGGCTGAGCAGAACTTGCCCTGTCCAATCTTGCAGAGGATGGTGACATCGTCTAAGATTCGCCTACCGCGTGCTGCCAACGGCAGCGAACGCAGTTTCCCCCCTGGTGTAATGGCAACACAACAGGTTTTGGTCCTGTCGTTCCAGGTTCGAGTCCTGGGGGGGGATTTTTTTCACCGGTTCATTCAGTCGGGCTGCTCAACGCCGCCCCGGCAAACCGCTATTGGGGGCGTTTTTTAAGATTCGCCCCCCCTGCTTTAAATCTGCTCGCGATGCCCGTTCGGGAATTCTCGCAGCCCCGGGCCCACTTTTTCCGGCGGCGACTCAATGAGCTTCAAGCGGATCGGATTATCGTCCCAGTAGCCCTCGATGGTGACTAGAGAGGCTTCTTCGTCGGCGAATTCCGCATTTTTGGCCGGATGAGCGGTCCACTCCCAGCGTTCAACGAGGTTGAACCGCCGGTACAATTCGTGCATATCGAATTGAAAGCTCAGCGGACGGTTTTGGCCGTCATCCTTGCCGCCGACCAATTCGCAAGTCCCCAGATACAGGCTGACCTCCCAGCGATCTTCGGTGAGTCGGCAGTCGAACCCAACGCGTCCCACGCTGCAAAGAGGTTCAAAAAGCTCCGCCACCTCCTCGATAATGGGGGTAATCCACTGCGGGCGATAATTGCGACGAGGTCGACGTCCTTGCTTCTCAAGTTGCGCAAGCAGATGTTGTATTGGCAAGTGTGTATTGCTCAAGAGTCGTCTCTTTCCGAATCTTCTTGCTGTAGTATCAAATCCCGATGCGGCATTTGCATCACACAATTCACGATCCCTAGAAAAGGCAGGGTGCAATGGCGATTTGATGCTGGTGTTGGGTTTTGGATTGTGTTGCTTGGCGAAGTGCCATTCGTGGTACGTTTTGAGTTGGTTTCTCTAAAACCTTATCGGGGGGAATTCCCCAGTGGTTTTACGTCAAATCACCTGCAACTGCGGCTCCGGGGAAAACCGGGTGTGGGTCAGCGCGAAAGTGCCGAGGCTACCGCGATTGTGATTTGAGGCCGGTCGTAACCGACGTATCGATTTCGCGGATACTAAAACCGTTTGGTGGCTACGAGTTGCGCTGCCGAATCTGGTTGAATACGCCTTCAGAATTGACTCACGCACGGAAGGCTCTACAATCGGAACTTTTCCCTTTTCGTACGAGACAATCACCTGTGGACGACGCGACTCAAAAGGCGGGCGTGCTGATCGAGGCGCTGGGTTGGATCCGGCAATTTCGTGATAAGCACGTAGTCATCAAACTGGGCGGAAGCGCGCTCGAAAACGACGAAACTGTCCGGAATTTGCTCACCGATGTCATTTTCATGGGCGCAGTCGGCATGCGCCCGATTCTGGTTCACGGCGGCGGCAAGGCGATCAGCCAAGCGATGCAGGACGCGGGAATCGAACCTCGTTTCGTCCAAGGCCGACGGTATACCGATCAAAAAACGATCGAGTTGGTCTCCGAAGTGTTGGCCAAGGAGATTTGTGGAAGTTTGGTTGGCGAAATGCGCAAACAGGCCGGGCATGCAATGGGGCTGAGTTTCCTTTCGCAAAACTGCCTCATCGGTGAAAAGTTGACCCTGACCGGCGAGGGGGGTGAAGAGATTAATCTGGGCCGCGTGGGCCGGATTGTGGATATTGACGCAGATCTAATTCGCCGCACCTGTGAAGCGGGTATCATTCCGGTGATCCCTTCCATCGCCTTGGATAGCGCGGGCGATAAACTAAACGTCAACGCCGATACCGCAGCGGCGGCCGTTGCCCGGCTGCTGAACGTGGAAAAGTTAATTTTTCTCAGCGACGTGCCGGGAATTTTCTTGGATCAACACGATCCAGAGACGCTACAGAATCATTTAGATGTCAATCGTTGTCGGCAGTTGATTGCCGATGGCACGATCGCAACGGGAATGGTCCCCAAAGTCGACGCTGCCTTGGAAGCGATCGCCGCGGGGGTTCGCAAAGTCCATATTGTCGACGGCCGGAAGTCACACTCATTGTTGCTGGAGATTTATTCCGATCACGGAATTGGAACTGAAATTGTGCCGTCCGCATCGGCATAGAAAACCGACTCGTCGCACGCGACTTGCTGTTTTTTCAGTGATGTTGCGAACCTGTCCTATTGGTTAGGTGTCAATAACTTTTTCGCCGATTCCACGCGGCTTTTGTTCGCACCGCCGCAACCCTCTCATCAGTTTGATCCGCAGGAGACAAAATTGTGAATCCCGTCGCAACGCAGAGTAGCCAGGACACGATTGCCACGTTTGAAAAACATGTGATCCCCAACTATGGGCGATTCCCAATTTCATTGGTCCGCGGCGAAGGATCGAATGTGTGGGATGCGGAAGGACAGCGGTATTTGGATCTGTTCCCCGGTTGGGGCTGTAACATTTTGGGGCATTGTCCGCCGGCGGTCGTACAGGCGATTCAGGAACAAGCGGCCCATCTGATTCATATCCCAAATTCTTGGTATACCGAACAACAAGGCAAGTTTGCCGAAGCATTAACGACGCGCGGGTTTGGACAGGCTTTTTTCTGCAACAGCGGCGCCGAAGCGGTGGAGGCAGCCATCAAATTGGCACGACTGCATACCCCCGAAAACCGCCATCGCATCATTACGTTCGAAAATGGTTTTCACGGCCGCACGATGGCTGCGACGACGGCAACCGCTCAGCCGAAGTACCATCAGGGGCTCGGCCCGCTCATGGCTGGTTTTCGCTATGCCCGGTTCAACGATGCCGATTCGGTCCGCGAGCTGATCGATGACGAGACATGCGCCATCATGATTGAGCCAGTCCAGGGCGAAGGGGGCGTCAACATTCCGTCAGACGGTTTCCTGGCCGAATTGCGACAAATGGCTGATGACAACGATTTGTTGTTGATTTTCGACGAGGTCCAAACCTGTATGGGGCGTACCGGAACTTGGTTTGGCTATCAACAATGGAATGTGCAGCCGGACATCATTACCTTGGCCAAAGGGCTGGCCGGTGGCGTGGCGTGTGGCGGAATTCTGGCCAAGGAAGAAATCGCCCCCAGCCTGCGTCCCGGCATGCACGCCAGTACCTTTGGCGGCAATCCGCTGGCAATGGCCGCTGGATTGGCGACCGTCGAGACGATTGAAAACGAAAACCTGCTCGACAACGTGGCCGAGATGTCGGCGCGGTTTCAGTCGCATTTTGAGTTGCTCAAAGAAGAATTACCGATCATCCGTGAGTTGCGCGTGCGGGGCATGATGATTGGCGTGGACCTCACAATTCCCGCCGGCCCAGCCGTGGGCAAATGCATGCAACGGGGCGTACTAGTGAACGCCACACACGACACGGTTGTGCGTTTGCTCCCCGCTTTGAATGTCACGGCCGGACAAGTTGATGAAGGCTGTGAGGTAATCGCCGACGTCCTGCGTGAAATGGCCGCGGAAGTTTAACGACTCGTTGAAAAAAAGTGCCACTTGCGGCTTGTCTGCCAGTGGAAACTGCGCGACCGGGAATATCACTGCTGGGCAAGCCAGCAGTGGCACCCGACGGAAGCCTGAAGCCGCACCGAGTAAGGAAAGACGAACGATGAGACACATGGACACACTTTTCAACGTCAGCGCCGCCGACGTGGAAGAAATATTCGCCGTTGCGGACGAATTGAAAAAGCAATCCGTGCAGGGTAACCGCGAACCCCGTTTAGCCGGCAGCGTGTTGACGATGCTCTTCGAAAAACCGTCACTACGCACACGGATCAGCTTCGAAGCGGCGATGGCGCATTTGGGCGGGACTTGCATTTTTCTGTCCACGGCTGAAGCGGGGTTAAACGGCCGTGAGAGCGCCGTTGATGTCGCCCGTGTTTTGGGCGGTTACTCCGATTTTGTCGTGATGCGCACCTTCGAACAATCGTTGATCGAACAATTCGCCCAGCACGCCGGGTGTGCGGTGATCAACGGCCTGTCCAACGACAGCCATCCCTGCCAAGCCTTGACCGACTTCTTCACCATACGTGAGGTCTTCGGGTCGTTGGCGGGACGACGATTGACCTATATCGGAGATGGCAACAACGTCGCCAAATCCTTGGCAATTTGCGCCGGGTTGCTCAAGGTTCCGTATGTGGTGTCATCGCCGGCAGGTTATGAATTGACGCCCGATTTTCTGCAACAACTCAAACGCACCGTCCCCGATGTGGACATTACGCTCGTCGAAGACCCACATGCAGCCGTCAATGATACGGACGTGGTCTATACCGATGTGTGGGCCAGCATGGGCCAAGAATCAGAGTCCAATGCCCGCAAGCAGATTTTTGGCCCGTATCGCGTGGACGCCAATTTGATGGCAGCTGCGGCACCAGGGGCCAAATTCATGCACTGTTTGCCCGCCAAACGAGGGCTCGAGTGCACCGACGAAGTCATCGATGGCCCGGCAAGCATCGCATTTCAACAGGCGGAAAACCGCATGCACATCGCCAAGGGGGTCCTTGCTTGGTTGTCGAACGTCAACGCCAAGTAGCATAGTAATTAGGGGCGGCAACTCCGTGTTGAGGCAGGATTCGCAGAGCACGGCCAGCAGCGGGTCATTAAAAGATCATCACCACGTCTTCGGTCAGATGCAGTGCCGAGTAGGCTGCAACGACCTGATGCGGAGTCCGCACCACCGGCTCGAAGGTGACCGACACATGTCGTCCGCCGGATGTTTCCCGTAAACTATGCGGCGGATCAGCCGAAGCCTCCAGGGCCGAGCGCATGGCCGTGACGACCCGCCCTGGAAAATCGTTGACGTTTTTGCCGATGATCTTGAATACATACCGGCAGGGAAAGTTGTGCGTCGATTCCAACAACTCGATTGTAGGGATTCCGTCCGACATACTATGTCCTCATGGGGCCGAGATGCCTGGGGGGCGTCTTTGCTACGGCGGGCCAAGCCCGACGCAATGTTCTTAACGGCAATACGCGACTTGTCCTGTTCACTCGAATGTCTAACGTCCTACGCAACGGGCCCGAATTGCGATTATCTGTTTGGTCAGTTCCGTGCCACAGTATTGCCAACGATCACGATTTCCGATCCAGGATAATAATACTGTAAGATTTGTTGCACGCCACGGCCAATTTTTGCTTGTCCCCGGGCGCCCCATTGGCACAACCCCACACCGTGACCGTGTCCGCGGCCATGGAGCGTATAATTCGCCTGATGCTCAATACTGAAATGTGGGCTGCGGACGCCATGGCCTGAGAGCGCCGTTCTGAGCCGGTCTCCGCGAATGGTACCGTGGCCCTGCTGATATTGGGCCTCAAATTCCAAGAGTCGTCCCGGCGCGGCTGGTGGAATGTTATTCAGCGACAACAATCGTCCCCAAACGCCGGTCCGTCCTTTGACGACGGGATTCACCTTTTTCTCCAATTCGGCAGCTGTGAGGGAAACATCCCAACGGTAGTATTTCGCCTCGCGACAATGATCGCACGGGACGGCCGCCACTGCGGGAACGGCGTCGCTGAACAACTCAGTGCCGCGCAGCGTATGCCCACCGCAGACGGCCGAATAATAGGTGCAAAACAAACGGCCGGCGTAGGTGCAGACCATCCCTCGCGTCTCGTTGACAATCTTTCGGCTTGCGGCGGATTCTCCGGCCAACAGACGATCACCGGCCCCGCGATACTGAAAACCCAAATATTTTTGGCTGCGTGTATCCGCATAAACGTCAAACAGGGCGTCACGCGATGACTGTCCCATTTGATACATGGCATAGGTCCGCGCAACGACCGCTTGTGCTTTGCGGGCTTCGGGTGGAAAGGCGGCGGGCATTTCACTGTCGACCACGCTGGCGACGTATTCCTCGAGAGGCAGGACATTGACAGCCGTCAGCTTTGCACCGGGACGGCGATACAGCCGGACGGTCCCGCGATACTGATGCCCGTTAATCCAAATCGCCGGAGATTGTTGCGGATGGATTTCGAGGCGTGTGACCGGATAATGATCGCGACCGATTTGAAATCCGGTCTTGGTCACCGTCACGGATGTCGCGGCCAACTTAGCAGCCTTGGCCAACACGCGGGGATTGCCCACCGGTAGCACGCGATAGGCTCCGTCGATTTGAATCGGCAGCGAGGCGACCGGCGACGGAGTGAGGTTCACACGAATCGAGGACAACGGCCCGCCACCGGCGCTCTGAACGGGAGCGACCCGCAACAACGGGGGCGGCTGCGTTTTCGGAGCGGCCCGACGATCGGGCGGCCAAAACGCGTACGTTAGTCCGCCGACGACAGCCAGGAAAAGGAACACGCGACCACGTCCGTTAGACATGTGGAACTTTCGCGTCGTGAACACAATTCAACGGGTAGAAACTCAGATTGCGACCTGTTCCAAAACCCCGATTGCTTATTCCCCGCCTTTGAGTGGATCCACTCCGGAGATGCATCCGAGGGTTTTGAAACCAGTTGCAGGTAAAACCGGCTCAGTCGTTTCGTAGCTTGATACCGATGTCGGTTAATTTTCGCCGGACTTCGTTGAGTGAGGTCACGCCGAAGTTTTTGCTTTCCAGAAGTTCGTCGGGTGTGCGGGAGGTCAACTCGGCCAGCGTGTTGATTCCCAGACGCGACATACACTTGCGGGCCCGAACCGACAGATTCAAATCGGCGACCGGACGATTCATCAACGCCTGTTCTTGCGGCGAAAGGTCCTCGTTGCGAATTCCGTAGTCCCGAGGTTTGTCGCGTGGCGCCGACTGGCCCAACCGGAGGCCTTTGGACTCCATCATTTCGCGAATTTCAACCAGCGAGGTTTCCCCGAAGTTTTTGCCGCCGAGCAAGTCGTTTTCGGACAATTCGGTGAGGTCGCCCAGGTTGCGAACACCCATTTTCTGCAGGCAATTGCGGCTGCGGACAGAGAGTTCGAAATCGGTCACTGGCGTCAACAAGTCTTGGTTCAACCGCCGTTGCGTCTTTAAGTTGTCTTCGTCGAAATACATATCGTGCGAAGCATCAATATCGCGAAGGTACAACGCGGCCCGTTCGTGATTCGGATAAACTTCGAGCACTTTGTTGAAACAATACGCAGCAGCCCGGTAGTTTTCGCTATCTTCGTAGAGCAGGCCAAGATTGAGCAAGGCCCCCAAATACAGCGGCGGCCGCGAGAGCGCCCGTTCGTAGAGTCGAATTGACTCTTGATCGTTTCCGTGCAGGGAGTTGATTCCGGCTAGCGAGAACAACGCGCGGGCATGGTGTGGATCAATATCGACGGCACGTTCGAAATACTCAATCGCACCGTAGGTGTCACCACGATCGGAATAGATACAGCCGTATTGATAGGAATACTCGGCGCGGGTGGCCCCTTCGCGGGCGACGCTGCGGAGTAATTCTTCTGCTTCGTCGATCCGTCCGACGGCACGGACGGCACCAGCTTTTAACAACGTGCTTTGCACGGCGTCGTAGCCACCTTCGGTCGCCCGGTCAAACGACTTGATGGCTTCGTCGAATTGCCCCAAGGCAACTTGGGCATTGGCCAAATAATAACTGGCCAATCCATTGTCTTTGATTTGCTGCAAGCTGTTCACAGCATCAGCGTGAAGCCCAACCATGTAGGCGCCGATGCCGGCGGCAAGACTCTTTTGTAACGAAGAGTCTCCCTGCTCAATTTCTTCGAGCAGCTCGCGGATTCCTTGCGTGACATCCTTGTGTTGGTCATGAGTCACGGCCTCTTGTAATTCGCGAACTTCGTCCAAGCCAAAGGTTGTCCGCCCGCGCAGAATCCCTTGCACATCAATCATTTCAGTCACGGTCACCACGAAAAACTCCCTACGGCAACGTCATACGTAAATTGTCAGGTCGTACGGCCTCGCGGGGACGCAAATCCCGTGGGACCTCAGGCGTATTTTTTGAGCAATAATTAGCGATATTTCGGCAACCAGGCAGGGCGTCCCAAACGGGACACAATTGCAACAACCTAGCTGAAGGCTCAAAATCATATTCTGCGAAATCATAATTCGCGTGGCGCGCAACACCACTTTGTATTTCGCATCACGACGTGGTAAAGTATACATATGTCGCTGATGTATGCAAGTTGGTCCGCTCGTTGGCCTTGTGCCATGGCCGGCTCCACGAAAACCTGCCGACTTTTCCCGCCTTTTTGACGGACCGCGCATGTCTGATATTTGCCAGTGCACGCCCCCCTGCCAACGGGAAACACCGCAAATACGCCTCACAACTGCCGTTGCGGTGCTCGTTTCGCTCTCCGCCCTGCTCTTTTGGCAGTCTACTGTCGTCGCAGACGACACAGCCGAGAAATCTCCTTTTGGAGCCGATGAGGCGGCCTATTGGGCGTTTCAACCGTTCACTCGCCCGGAAATCCCGTTGGTCTCTGTCGCGGATTCGGTACGGACGTCGATCGACGCTTTTATCCTTAACCAATTACAAAATAAACAGTTAGGCCTCTCCGCCCCCGCAGAACGCAGAATTTTCATCCGGCGGGCGACGTACGACTTGTGGGGACTTCCCCCATCGTCGGCGGAAATCGACGCGTTTGTGCAAGATGAGTCTACTGACGCCCACCAAAAGCTGGTCGATCGACTGTTGGCGAGTCCACGCTACGGAGAACGTTGGGGGCGGTATTGGTTGGATGTGGTCCGTTTTTCCGAAACGGCTGGGTTCAACGCCGACACCATGCGGCCGTTGGCCTACAAATATCGTGATTACGTCATCCGCGCCTGGAACGACGACATCCCCTACGACCGCTTCGTGCAAGCACAATTGGCTGGCGATGAGTTATTTCCCAATGATCCCGACGCCTTGATTGCCACGGGATTCAATCGGCTGTGGCCTGATGAGAGCAATGCCTCCAACGTCGAACTGGCCCGGCAGAGCATGCTCAACGACATGACCGGCACGGTGGGAGCCGTTTTCTTGGGAATGTCGTTCGGTTGCGCCCAATGCCACGACCACAAGTTCGACCCCATCCTGCAAAAAGATTTCTACCGCCTGCAAGCCTTCTTCGCGCCAATGATTCCCGTGCAACGCGTGACGGTTGGCGATAAACAGGCGCTGGCTGACTATCAAACTGACTTGGCGAAATGGCGCACGGAGACGGCGGTAGTCCGCAAGGAGCTGTGGGAATTGGAATTGTCGGCACGTGCGCAGGTAACACACGTCAAACGGCTGAAGTTTCCGCCCATCGTGCTGCAGGCAATCGATACCCCCCCTTGGGAACGCACCTCACTGCAGAACCAATTGGCGTTTTGGGCGGAACGTCAGATCGAGTTCAAGGACAAAGACCTCGTCAAAAAGCTCGACGAAACACAGCAATTACGGCGAACGGAGTTGAAAGCACAAATCGAATTGCTGCAGAAAGACCGGCCGACGCCTCCCGGCAAAATGGATATCATGGCGACCATCGACGGGACCTCGATGCCCACGACCGCCCTTTTAGCCGGGGGAAGTTACAATAAACCGGTCGAGGAGGTGCAACCGGGCTTTCCAACGGTGCTGCAAACGTCACAAGTTTTCCAACCGGCGAAAATTACTCCGCCGCGTGACGGCACCACCGGACGGCGAGCGACGCTCGCGCGCTGGCTTACCGACCCCGCGCATCCGCTCACCGCGCGGGTGATGGTCAATCGCATTTGGCAAGGGCACTTTGGCCGCGGCATCGTCGCCAACGCCAACGATTTCGGCACGCAAACCGCCCTGCCCTCCCATCCCGAATTGTTGGATTGGCTGGCCAGTGAATTTATTTCCCGAGGGTGGAGCGTCAAGGAACTACACCGCCTGATCATGAATTCGGCCGTGTATCGCCAATCCAGTCGCACAACAGATCCCCGCGTCGCAGAGCAGGATGCGGACAACGCCCTCTATTCACGATTTCCGCGGAAGCGATTGGATGCGGAGGCCATTCGCGACGGGTTGCTAGCGGTTTCCGGCGAATTGAATTTGGAAATGTACGGTCCCGGAGTCAAACCGGAACTGCCGCCGAATTTCAGTGCACGCGAGGCGTGGAAACCGTCCAAAGATCTCGCAGCACGCAATCGGCGATCGATCTATATTTTAGCGAAGCGGAACATGCCCTACCCGCTGTTGCAGGCCTTTGACTTTCCCGACATGCACGAGAGTTGTGCAAAGCGGCAAGAAACGACGATCGCGCCGCAAGCGCTGTCACTACTCAACAGCGGACTGGTGTTGGGATTGGCCGAACAATTCGCGGCAAAGTTGATCCGCGATCAACCGCAACTGGACATCAACGACTGTATCACCCAGGCCTACCAGGAAGCGTTGGGGCGCACGCCGAATCCAGACGAGGTGGCCGTGGCAGAGGAGTTCATTGCCACGCAGCAGGCCGTGATCGCCGCGCATCGAGCCGCCGGGCATCCTTCGCACTATCCGGCGAGTGTTCCCTACGTCTATGATGCCGCATTGGTCGGCGGGCTGGTGGATTTTTGCCACGCGTTATTCAACAGCAACGAGTTTCTGTACATCGACTGATTGGCCGTAAGAGGTTGAAGTGATAATGGACGCGTTCTCCCAACATGACATGCCGCACCACCAATCATCACGGTCACGCCGCGAATTTCTGACGCGGGCCGGGGGTGGGTTTGGCGCGTTGGCGCTGCAAGGTTTACTGCAACAGGAGGGATTGCATGCGACGGAGAAATCGGCGACCAGCCCGTTGTCGCCGCGAGCAGCCCATTATTTGTCTCAAGCGAAAAGCTGTATCTTTCTGTTCATGGATGGCGGACCGAGCCATTTGGACACATTCGATCCCAAACCCAAGGTGAACGAATTCGCAGGACGGCCGTTGCCCGATTCCGTCGAACGCGTGATCACGCCGATGGGCGTTTCGGACAATACATTACTGGAAAGTAAACGGAAGTGGACCCGCTACGGCGAGAGCGGGATTCCGGTCTCCGATTGGTATCCGCACGTCGGCGAGTGCATCGATGATATTGCCGTCATCCGTTCCTGCTGGGCGAACGGACTGAATCACGTCGGCAGCGTTTGCCAAATGAACACAGGCAGCATCCTCGCCGGACGTCCGAGCCTGGGAGCCTGGGTCACATACGGACTGGGGACCGAAAACCAAAACCTGCCCGCTTTTGTCGTGCTATTGGATGAAGCCAAGGAACCACCCGGCGGTAGCCGCGTGTGGGGCACGGGATTCATGCCGGCTACGTATCAAGGAACACGATTCCGCAACGGCAGTAGCCCCATCCTGCACCTCGCTTCGCCGGAGACCATTGCCAAGACGCAGCAGCGGAACAAACTCGATTTCCTCGCCCAGTTGAATCGCAAGCACCTTGAGGCGCGGAGCGGCGATACGCAATTAGAAGCCCGCATCGCCAGTTACGAATTGGCGTTTCGCATGCAATCCCACGCTCCCGAAGCGGTCGATCTGGCGCAGGAAACCGAAGAGACGCAGCAGATGTATGGTCTGGACCAAAAGAATACCAAAGCCTTCGGCAAAAATTGTCTCCTGGCCCGGCGATTGGTCGAACGGGGTGTGCGGTTCATTCAACTCTACTCCGGTTCGGGCAGCAAATGGGATGCGCACACGAAGATTGAAAAGAACCACACCAAGTATTGTGGCAGCACCGACAAACCCATCGCCGGGCTGCTCAAGGATCTCAAGCGCCGCGGGCTGTTGGATTCGACGCTGGTGTTTTGGGGCGGCGAATTTGGCCGGACGGCGATGTCGGAAAAAGGAGACGGCCGCGACCACAACCCGTACGGCTTCACGATGTGGATGGCGGGCGGCGGCGTCAAAGGAGGCCAAATCATCGGCCAGACCGACGACTTCGGTCTGCACGCCGTTGAAAACCGCGCACACGTGCACGACCTGCATGCGACGATTCTTGAAGCAATGGGGTTGGATCACACACAGTTGATCTACGACCACCAAGGCCGCCCGGAACGGGCAACGGTGAATGAGGGGGAAGTGATCGCGGACGTGTTTGCGTGATTGTGCAGTCGTCCGGTCAAGCCG
>Ga0316204_10005381_pt1 | contig 21222 bp, 20 predicted proteins | sample 6monrhotite_MG_2_FD_205661 | JGI IMG/M metagenome (GOLD analysis project Ga0316204, IMG submission 205661) | Microbial mat bacterial communities from mineral coupon in-situ incubated in ocean water Damariscotta River, Maine, United States -... | ecosystem: Environmental > Aquatic > Marine >... | reverse complement strand
ATGTCGCATCGGAACTAGCGAAGAGACTAGAGAAGAACCCGAGCAAACCGGCGTTTGAAGTCTTGAAGGTGTGGAATCGCCCACCACGCGACAAGAATGCGGCAAAGCTCAAGCGACTCGACTGGCGCCAATCGACCGAGCATTTCCTCTCAGCACTAAAGCCCGGCATGTCGAGAGCGACATGGGTCGAAGCCGTTCGTGAAGAGACAGGCATCGCCTACAGCACGTATCAAGTCAACATCACGCTTGAGATTCTACGCGGACGAGGCAGGGGCAAGAAGAAGATGGCGCAGCGAATCCTCCCGAGGGGAGCAGCATTCGGAACCACCTATCACAGAAAGACCAGCAAGACCACGAAGCCGCACATTCGAAGGCCTCTCGACTGGCGGCAGGCGGCCGAGGATTTCATGAGTGTGCTCAAGCCCGGCATGAAGCGAAGTGAGTGGGTGGAAGCTGTGCGCGACGCCACCGGCGCCGAGTACGACAAGAAGCAAATCGACCAGATACTCGCGATTCTCAAAGGGAAGGGTGAGGGGACGAAGGCGCTGAAGGCGCGAGTGGTGCAGGACGGAATGCGAAGCATGGCCAGCTATCGGGCAGAGAGCGCTAGGTAGAACTCGCTTACCTCACGAGTCCGTATCCAGTCGCAGAATCCCCATAGCGCACATATCGTCAGGGAGTCCAAATTTCCCGCCTTCGGTAATGTGAATCACTTCGCAGTGAACGGACCGACCAGAGTACTTCTCAGTGCTGGGATCCCATTCACGCAGGTGCAATTCATGCCCTACTGCGTATCCTCGATCGTTCTTACGAATCTCATAGCGCTTGCGTCCAGCAAGGATTCCAGCGAAGGGTTCGGGCCACGTCTTCAGTTCATGCACCATGATTCACTCCCTATCGTATCTCCTTCGGGTACTACGGGGCCAAGCGGATGCATGAAGATTTGCTGGCCAGAACCCTTGCAGCATTCGGTTTGCGGAGCTGGGCGTCATACCCCTATTGGGCCTAGCCTCCCCGGACTAAGAAAAAGTCCAAAGCACCCCTCGTTGGGGCCCCGACTACTCTTGCAAACCCACGCCATTGCCCTTACTCAACTCCATGCTTTCGTAGAACGGCTCGTATCTCAGAGATGATTGCACTGCCTGGAGCTGGGTTATCCAGCGCTGCTCGAGCGAGAGCAGCCCCTATCACATACTCGCTGAAGTTCTCCCCTGTCACGGAGCGCGCCGCGTCTATAAGTGCAACATCGGCAGGGTCAACACGGAGCTGTTTGCGGGCTTTTGCCATCCATTCAGCCTTGCCACCGGCAGTGGCTGGAAAATTGGAAAGCGTACGGATTCATACGAGCAGGTCCGGACTGATTTGGTATTGCCCCCTGGTCCGTGTCGCGAGATTGTTCGACGTAAGCGAGCTAAGATAAGTTCCGAATGTGCCGCTTGTGTGCACGAGACCAACCGCAGAAGCTAGCTCCGACTTCGTAAACGTGTGCTCGTTGTGCTCAAAGAGGTAACGAAGAATCTCTCGCGCCTTTCCACTCAGCCGCTCGCACCAGAAATCTACTTTCTCTTCTGGAGTATCAGGCTGATTTGGAATGTCGTCCCCAAGAAATGCCATTCCTCCATCGGTGACAAACCAGCGACCACCATCCTCCACAATGAACGCGGCGACGTTTAGCTTGCTCCAGTACGTTCCAAATGTGCCGCTTGAGGATTTCATGCGCGCAGCCGTTGCGACTTGCTTCTTGGTGAGCCCACCCGGCGAGACTGCGGCCAAGGCCTTGAGCATCCGAAGTGCCCCGGCGGTGATTCGAGGTTCTTCGGACGTTGGCAGCTTGACGATTGACCGGGCTCTGGACACAGCGCTGGCCCCATGGGGTTGCTGTTGCTGCATAGGTGGTTTGCTACGAATGGCAGACAAGGCCCTTTCCATAAGTGCGGTGGCCTCTCGCAGTTCAATCACGGCAGCCTCGAACCGCTCCGCAAGCGCGCGACTCACAGCGGGTACTTCGACAGGCACCGGCGCCACCACCTTGGGCTTTGAGCGCAGCTCTTTCTCGAGTTCGGAGATTCTTCGCCTCAATTGGCGTGGGTCTTCACCCTTGACCTTCTCGATAGTCTCGGCCATGGCCACCTGCAAGGCATCCAGGTCGACAACCTTAAGCTTGCGTCGCCGCGACTTCTCACCAAACTTGGGAGTAGAAGATGCATCGAAGGTCTGCTTCTTCGCAATCTTCACACGGCGAATCCCAAACTCTTCTGGCCACCAAACATAAGCCTCGCCCTTCTTCAGTGACGACAGCTCCATAGGCTCCATGTCGATCGAGTGGTACTCGACCCACGATTCGATGAGCTTGCGGTCTGCCAGGCCCGTGGTACTCATTGCCAGAAGCACGCTTGCTTGCGTTAGGACCGTCTTTGAGATCTGCGCTGAGCGCTGAGCGATGATAGTGCCACCAATGCCGAAGTTGCGCCCCATCGTCAGGAGCTCCTCAGTTGCCTCGAGCATCTCGTTCTTGGCACCTTTCGACATTTTCTGAGGCATGAAGCGATAGGCTTCCTCCCAAAAGATGTGCATAGCCGAAGGATCGCGCTTGCGACACTCAAGAAGCTCGGCGGCAAAGTCGGTAATAAACCGCCTCTGTTTCACCTTGGACAGGAGGCTCACGTCGAGAATTACCGACATCCCGGTCTCGACAACTGTCTGCGCAACGATCTTGCCTGCAGTGTGCTCAAGCGGAATGTCCCCATTGCGCCCACCAAGAATCTTGATGTCGAGGCCACCACCAGACTTCCCGTTTGCGCCAAGTCTCAGTCCGTACCAATTGCCCACTGGGTCAACCACTACGACCTGGGCGCCAACGACCAGCATCTCCTCGGCGAGCTTGGTTGCCGCATACGTCTTGCCTGAACCTCTCTTCGCGACAAGGTCGATAACTTCGGTGATTACGGAAGTGTCGAACGTGAGATTTGATGCGAGGTGGAGTTTAGTTCTGCGTGCCATCACGTGTCGCCTTCCCGAGTGCGTGGTCACATCGTACACCCAACTGGGTGTACACGCTACTGGGCACATCACGAACGCTTCTGCTGCATGTGTATCGAGGGGGAGCTTCTGGCGCCCACCGATTTCCGAGGGTTATGTAATTGGGGGTCACCGTGCATTGAGTGTCAGAAGTGCCGGATTGAAACCTGTGCAATCCCCGGGGGTTACAACGGCAGTTCGGTGATTCCTTAGCAGTTCGGGGTACACCGGCATTCCGTGCAGATCGTCCCGGTACGCGCACTCAAAGAGTTCGGGCACCTAGAGCAAGCAGAGAACCACTTTCCGAGTGATGTCTGGTAGTTGCTGCTATTTTCGCCTTATTGCCAAACAACACTCACTCTCGACAGATTCAATGCGGAGAACTCAGAAAAACACCCAGTTTGAGCGCCACCGAGGAGTTTGCGAACTGAAGGGGCCGAGAAACGGCTCAGAAACCCGTTCTTGTTGCAATTAGCAGTAAGCGCGGAGAGTCATTGAGGAAACTCCGTTTCGGCGCATCTAAGTCACGGAATTTACAGTCGGCGTGAACCGGGACGATCTGCAAAACATGGCCAGGTACCCCTCCCAGTGGCTCGAAGCCATACAGAGCAGCACCGACGCTGAATACAGCAAGTATCAAGTAAACGTAGTCCTCGACATTCTGAGAGGACGCGGCAGGGGCGAGAAAGCCGGCCCGGCGCAAGTTGTACAAGAAGGCACCCGCAATTCCACAACGTACCGAGCGGTGGGCCAAGAGAAGCCCACAACAAAAAGGCGACCTGTGATTTCGAGAGCGAGGGCTGCCAAGACAAGAGCTCAGAAGAAGAAGGTCGAGGGCGCCTACAAACGATTCGGAAATGTTCGCGCCGCAGCCGAGCACCTAGGGATGGCGAGGTCGACCTTTGCAGACCTGTGCAAGAAGCACGACGTGGACACGGTGCGAAGCTAGGCGCCACGTGAAAGCACGTGCAAGCGAGAGCTCGAGCCACTACCCTTGGGCGTGGACGATTCCAAGCTCAGAGCGGAGCAAGCGCTCACGGCGCTACGAGCATGCTGGACCATTGTCAGCGCGCAGTATCGAGACGCTGTCTCAGACAACATCGAACGCATGGGCGCCCAGCTCAGTGCGGCAATCGAGGCCGACGACTGGGATGCCTGCGAGCAGGTCATCGATGAAGCCCGCGCCCACATGCAGCAATTCGGCGGCGTTCTGATGGCGCGATGTGAGCACCTTTTTCGAGAACGATAGGCCCTTGAATTAGGAGACACTCACGCCCATGCCAAGCGAAGAAGAATCCCGACGTAGACTTGAGGAGTTTGACACCACAACCATCCTCACCGCAGTCGACGCCCTGGACGACATCCGTGCCATCCTTGCCGATGGCCCATTTGGAAGCGAGCCTCCGCAAGCGCGAGCGAACCTTCTGGAGCTGCACGAGCTAGCTCATGGGATTATCAACGAAGGTGACGACATAAACCCTGGAGTCGAAAAGATGGTCATGCTCGCCGATGATGTAATCGACGATATGCTGAGCCTCTCCGATTTGGCAGACAAGATTCGGGACACGCTCGAAGCCCTTGTCCGGGCAACGCCCGAGCCGTGATGGCGTCATGAGTCCAGTCGCAGAATCCCCATCGCGCACATATCTTTAGGGAGCCCAAACTCCCCGCCATCGGTAATGTGAATCACTTCGCAGTGAACGGACCGACCAGAGTACTCCTCGGTGCTGGGATCCCATTCACGCAGGTGCAACTCATGCCCTACTGCGTATCCCCGATCGTTCTTACGAATCTCATAGCGCTTTCGTCCGGCAAGGATTCCAGCGAAGGGTTCGGGCCACGTCTTCAGTTCATGCACCATGGTGATTCACGTCCCTCATGCACCCAAGCATCTCGTAGCGGTATGACGCCTGGTCATGGGCAACTCGGGGCTTGGCACTATTCCACAGCTCTTAGTAACGTCTAAGTGTTCTGAGCTAGGCGGCAATCTCTGCCATCACGTTGTGGAGAATCGCCTCCCACTGCGCGGGTGGGCAGAGTGCCCGCTCAAACGCCACCGGTTCGACTGTTTGGATTGCGCCAAGGACTTGGGGCGATGTGTCTCTGGCCGCAGAGGTTAGTACGGCTGTCACGGTCAGCCTCCCTTCGGGGGCAGTGCCGCAGTGGAATCTTCCTGTTGGGATTTCGTAAATCTCACCAGCCCTCACGACGGACTCGTCGTCTGCTTCCGCCCTAACTAGCCGCCCCGTAGGATATAGGATTGAGTTTTCCTCGTCGTATTCAACGGAGAAGATCTGATGAGTCGGCCTAGCCCTCTCCTTCAGTGTGCAGAAGAACTCGTTCCGCACTTCGCCGACGACAATGTAGCTGCGAAGCCACCAGAGGTGGTCATGGATGAGCCAGCGTGGCTCCTGGGTGCATCTAAACTGAGAAGGCCAGATATGGAGCCGAATGCAGTCATCGGGGGTCTCATAGAGGCGACAGTGGACGAACCCAAGAGGGTGCAAGCGAGCGGTTGCCCGCTCAGGGGACCTTGCTAGTTTTGCTAGAATTTCGGCGATTGCACTGCCTGCTTTATTAGCGTCGGACTTCATTAGTGCATTCCTGAGGTGTTCGACCTCTTCGGCCGAGAACGCATCACTCATATCGATTGCGCGACTCTCGGACCAACGTAGCGACCTTTGGATAGTCGGCCTCCGGCACCGCGCCCTCAAGCCCAAGCGCAACAAGGATTGGTTTGATGTGGCGGTCCTCTACATCTTCGGCTTTCTTAAGCGCCTCAGCGACAATCACCGCTGGCGCTTCCGAGGGGAGTTCGTCTGCATGCTCAAAGCTCCACTGTAGGTCCTCTTTGTAGGAGTTGTAGTAGTGCTCGCCGCTTCTCGCCGTTAGCGCCGGCGTATCGGGGCTCTCGGTGGTGATGAAGAGCCTTGAGTCGCCCATGTCATATCTAAAACGCGACAGGTGATTCTTTAGTCGTATCTTGAAGTGACAGTAGTGGCTGGCATTCTGAATCACATAGGTGGCTATTACCGTCGCGAGGAGCTGGTTCTTGACGTGATCCTTGGTCCACGGGGCATCGTGTTTCGCGGACTTTACGCCAGCCCTATAAAGCGCGTACTGCTCGCATAAACTGTCTTCGCGAGGGTCGATTATCATGGCCTCGACCTCAGTTCTCTGCTCTCTCTTGTGGGCCTCACCGGCCAACACCGGAAGCGTTACTGCCGACAAAAACGTCCCCGTGCCACCGCTGTATCGCCATGACCTTGAGGACCTCATCTCCTCCCGTAGCCGCTTGGAGACGCCACCGTTATCCGATGAGACAATTTGAATCTGTTCGGTATCCTCCTCGGATGGGATTAGATACCAGAGAACCAGGGCTAGGCCGACGGCTACAACCACGGAAACTAAGACTTTCTCTGAGAGCCCCGCAATTAGCATAGCCCATCCAATTGGCTCCGCATCCAGATAGTCTGTGAGCACGTATTTTCGAAGCAGCACTAGAACTATCAGTAGCAGGGCCACTGCACCAAAGAAGTTCCGCGCCAGGTACTTGTTCTTAAAGACCTCCCTCATCTCAGCCCCCTCCGTGTGGCCTCATATACTTTCATCAAGCGGTTCCCTAGGGCCAGCTTAGGTAGCAAACTTGAGCGACGTTCCGACTTCTCGGCACCCTGCATATTATCCGGCGCCCTAGAGCTGGCATTCCCCGTGAAAAGTGGACCGCTTTCAAGCGGCGATCTTCGCCGGCAATCAGACAAGCGCCGCTGGGTTCTCGGCAGTATTCTTAGGGTAACACCTGGCGATACCTTCTTGCAGGGCGCCCGCGGTCCCTCTACAGTGCCCGAATGCGAATTTGCGTCAAAGTGGTCTGCTTCTCCTTTGTTTTGAGCTTGTTCAGTCTGTCCCTTCCGAACATTGCTGTTGGTGAGAACTGGAGACTGCAAGTGACCCTGGGACCCAAGTCTCACGACAGGTGCGGATACGGAGATGCTGGCGAAAATGTGTCTATCAAGAATACTGGAGATAGAGAATGGGCTGTTGTCGTCGAAAGAAAGGCAATTAAACGAGACGGGAACTGGGGGAAACCATCCCGCCGAACATACAAGGTCAAAGCCCATTCCGTGATGTCAATCGGGTGCACCCACAGTGCCTATAGTGGTCTGGGCCGCATTAGACACACGCTGATCTCTGCAACGTAAGTGTATTAGGCTAGACCACTAAAACAGCATGCGCTCTCGACATACTTCAGGCAGACGTTTCAGAAAAACACCTAGTTATCATGCGCTCAGAACTCTACCATCCAGGATGGACCGGGTAATTGAGCTCGTGGTGAGCGTCCCGAAGCGCTACCCGGCACGAGCCAGAAGCAATAGGCCAAAGAATGCAGAAATGGGTCCTATCGGCGTTTCCAGGAGTGCGTGGGCGGCGAATCCAGCAAGGTTGCGATCTGGATCATACTTGTCTCGGTGGATTCGATAAACCGGACCGCCGTTTAGGGAGAAGCACTGTACATGGATTCGGCTTCCATCGCTGAGCGGCCAGAAGTAGTCGCAGCGCTGACCGTAGGGCCATCCTGGGCCAGAGCGGAAGAGGTCAGGCCGAGTGCGGGGATGTGCGATTGCATGGGCCGACACGTTAATGCGTTCCCCCTTCAATAGTGCTGCGAGGTTTGAGCGAATGAGTTCATTCCATTTCATGTTCTATTCTCCTGTGTTCGGGTCCAAGGGTTCGGTATCTGATGTTTTTGTAGGTACTTCTTGATCGTCTTGGCGTCGTAGCCGGTGGCATCGGTGGCTTCGGTCTGAGTCTTGTGCTCGGAGGCAATCTTTCCCCAGTCCTCTCGTTGCAGCGCCGCAGGGCTACGCTTGAGTTGTTCCGTTTCGCTCTCGTCGCCGAGCGCATTGAAGGCTCGCTGTCGAAGTGCGATCAGACCGTTCTCTGCGATGTCGCCACGAAGATGCTGCAGGAGGTCGGGAGCGAGAAGTCGGAGTACGTTAAAGACCCCCACAAATAGCTCAATCAGATCTTTCTTCTCAGTGCCGATGAATAGCGGTTCTGCTCCTATTTCCTGCAATAGGCGAATCCAAGGGTGCTTTTCGAGAGGCGATGATCTTGCGAGGTTGGTCATGCGCTCGTGAGCCTCGCCGGCCGCTGTGGAGACCTCCTTGACCCGCTCGCGTATCAGAGAGGACGCAAGCGGAGGGAGATCCAGATTTAGAAAGTCGGTCCAGTATCTTCGGATCACTTCGCTCGATCTGCCTTCGGCCTCGGTTTGGATTAGGTTGCCAACAAAGCTCTCGAACTCTTCTTGATCGCCGGACTTGTCATCGAGACTGGTCACAAGATTTTGGATCTGCTGAATCTGAGAGCTGGGCTCGGCAGGCACTCCCTTCTGAAGTGAGGCCTCGATGTGTTTGATGCGCCATCGTGCAACTTCTTTGGTGAGCGGCTGACCATCCATTTCGTCGCAGAGAAAGCCGATGCCCCTCGCGTGCAGCGGCTCGGCCAGGAACCGTCGCTGAATTGTCGAAGGAAGGTGCTCCAATCTGAGTGTATCCCCATCCGCAAGCGCCACTGCGAGTTCGAGTGCACTGGTGAGCTCGCGGAGATTGCCGGGCCATGGGTAGCGAGAGATCGCGTCCAAGGCGCTTCGGGAGATCAGCGGATTCCCTTGGTGTCCGGCTCGTAGTAGGAGTTCTGGGACAACGTCGTCAAAAACCCGAGCTCGAAGTCGCAATGACGGGAGCCGAATACTTGAGCCAACTCGCAGGCGATGGAGCAGGTCCTCGCGGAACCTCTTGTTCTTCACCTCTTCGTCGAGGTCGTGCAATGTGGCAGCAATGACCTTGACCCGCACAGTGCGAATCTCGTTCTCGCCGAGGCGAGACAGTTCTTGGGACTGCAGAACTCGAAGAAGTCTTAGCTGGGCGTCGTGAGGAAGATCTCCCACTTCGTCAATCAGCAGGACTCCTCCGTCGGCGGCTTCTATTCTTCCTTTACGGTCTTTGTCGGCTCCTGAGTACGCACCACGCACGTGTCCAAAGAGCTCATCGTTGAGCATGTCTGAAGACATGCCAGCGACATGCACGACTTGAAACGGCGACTTCGTTGAGTTGCGTGCCTTGCTCCAGATCTTGTGAATGGAGCGAGCCAAGAGCTCCTTACCAGTCCCCGTCGGCCCCTCTATGAGTACCGGTATCTCCTTGGTGCTTCCAGACGCGAGCGCCAAGTCACGGGCCTTGGAGAGTTCCAACAACGTTGCAAGATCGGTCGCGATGAGCTCATCAAAGGCAGAGTCCGAGAGCTTTCGCTTGAGCAGCCATCGCCGACACTCCTCGACGTGGTCCTCGTCATGGCCCAAAGGAACGATGTCGCCCTCGCCACGGTCATCGGCAGCAAGCGCCGCACCTGCCTGATACGGAGTCTCAGAATTCGCTGCAGCGATCCAGTCATCATCGCTCCTACCGGAGAAGCCGAAGAGGAAGGCCAAAGCAGAGCCGGACTTCTTAGCCCGAAGCTCTTTCCGAAGATGGCTGCGAACGTGGAGTACGGCCTCTGCATCCATTGGGGCGTCTGGGAGAATTTCGTCAATCACGTACACGGTGGAGCTCCTTAATGCCTACTTCGTGCCAATATAGGCATCGTGTATTTACAGATGGTTAGCGGAAGGCAATTCGATTCAAATAGAATGCTATCGGAATTCCCAGGGAAAGCGAATGGGAATCCCAAGGGAATCCGGATCGAGAGGAACCAGATAGCTCTTTCTTTGAGCATTTCTGCGGAGAACACGAGTCGATCTACGTTGATGCACTCAAGCTATATGGGGTACACCGGAATTCCGTGCAGATCGTAACCGTTCGCGCGCCCAAGGAATTCGGGTACCCTAGAGCAAGCAGAGAGCCACTTTCCGTTTGATGGCGGGTAGTTACTGCTATTTGCGCCTGATTGCTAAAACAGCATGCGCTCTCGACGTACTTCAGGTAGACGTTTCAGAAAAACACCTAGTTCTGGCTCCATATAGGAGTTTGCGGTCTGAAAGGACCGAGAAATGCCCCAGGAACCCGTTCTTCTTGGAATTAGCAGAAACTGTTGAGAACCATTGAGGAAACCCCTTTCCGGGATATCCAACTCTTTGAATTTGCAGAGCCGTCGCTATTTGCAAAACATGGCCATGTACCCCAGGTAGCTCTTCTCAGGAGACTTCATGACGAAGGCAACACTAATCTACGTGAATCTGCTTGGCATCCTCGACTGAAGGTCTATCAGGCGCGACAACTCCAAAGACCAATGCAAGGGAACGAACAAGCTTGTCGAAGCTATCAGAGCAGCTCCAGACTCTTGCGATATCCATCTCCCGAGTCATCCGAAGCTGGTCTGTGCTGGGTTTGTAGGATCCACGTACGGCTCGCAGCGCCCCCTTCGCATCACGCTTGCGATTGGGATTCTTGATGCCGGCACATTCGAGTTCCCTTGGGTCAAGGCCAAGGAGCAGCCATGTTTCGTACTCGCGTTCGATCATCACAGCCGTCCCAAGGAGTATAGAGCCAACTATACTTGTGGCACTGGGCCCCCAGCGCGCCGCGCAGTCATCATCTGAGTCACAAATGACTAGAACAGCGTCAGCAGGCCGAGCTCTCGCAAGCGCCATCGCCTTCTGTATCCCCTCCTTGTTCCCAAGCCCCTGACTCTCGTTGTGGCAGTGGTCGACAAGTCGCCCTTTAGGCTGACGAATGGGATTAGGGTCGACGAACCAATCCCAAGCCTCCAGCAGTTCCACGATACGGGAACACAGATTGGGCATGGCCTCTACCTCTCCGTGCCCCTCAACAATGCAGACCAGGCGATTCATTGGCGATAAGGCGCTAGTCCTGGATTCGCAGCGGTTCAGAGCGAAGAAGCTCTGAGACGGAGAAAAGCCCATCTCGGACAATCTCCCTCTGCGAGTCTGCAAGCGGCCCAATCCGCGTGGTTCCATTCGAATACTCGCAGACCAGTATGCTTTCATCGCTGGCCGCATCGAGCAGATCCGCACTGTGTGTTGTTACCAAGACAGCACCACGACGTGACGCCTCCTTCAAGAGGTCAAAGAGGATTTCCGCCGCGCCCGCGTGAATAGCGACTTCTGGTTCTTCTATGATGAGAAGCTCATCTCGCGACATTTGGAGGGTCGCCACAATGATGCCCAGAGCACGTAGAGCTCCTTCCGACATCTCAGTCGCATTGAAGTCAGCCAAGCTCTTCTTCTGTTGTTGCTTGAACTTCAGCGAAAGATATCGACCAACAGATTCAACCGAGATGTCCTTGAGACCCGGCACAATCTTCGCCATAGGAACCAATACACGGTCAAAACTGGCCTCCTGTCTGACCTTTCTGAGTGCTACTGCGATATTCGCTCCATCGGGTTCCAGCCGTGTTGAGTCACTCGAGAGCTGAGGCTTGCGCATCGCATCAGGATTGAGCCGATGCCGACGTACATTTGTCAGAGCGCTCGCCCGCTGGAATTCTCTAAACTGCGATGCAAGCACCATCGCACTGGCATCGTCGTTTAGCTCATGGAATTCACGCTCAAGGAGCCTAGTGCCATCCGGCCCACGCTCGAGAGTTGCTGTTTGGCTATTGTTGTGCACGACCTCCACCAGTTCATGCAGGAAGCGCCATTTCCCGGCTTTGCCTGACCGAATCTTGAAGCAGTGTCGAACAAAGTCCTTGTCGAGGCCCGCCTTGGTTGACGAAGCCTTGATGTCGATCGACACATCCGCGGCTTTGCGAGGAGTCCAACGGCGAACTCCGAGAATGCCCCCCCGTGACTCGACTGCCCTGACTGCATTCATAGACACGTCTCGCGCAAACACAAGAGCGTCGGCGAAGTTGGACTTGCCACTGCCATTGGGCCCCACAACAACGGTAAAGGGGGCAAGATCAATGACAGCGTTTTCGATACTGCGATAGTTCTTGAGTGTAACTCTTCTCCACATACCTCGACTCCGTGGTGCTCGTGGCATAGGGAACAGTGTAGCTTGCCCCACCAACAAGCGTCCCCATTTGGATATCATCGAAGCGCGATGTGCTGCGGTTTTGTCGCTAAGCCCCGTTTCTTTTGCAATCCTGTCCCGAATCGAACTCGCCGTCGGAGGATGGCCTGTAAGAAGATCTGGCGCCAGCGTCGCAAGTTCCGGGCATTTTTGGATTGATTCCCTGAGAACAGCCTTCTCGTCTTCCGACCCCACAACCGTCTCAGCGAGAAGGATACCCAGCTCTGTGAGCGCAAAGTGCTCTCGGCCGGCAACCAAATCAAGCACTTGAGCGGCAAGAACCACATACGAGACGTGCCGACTACTGAAGCCTGTGAATTCCTCCAAGAGTGAACGTGTTGCAGCACCGTTCCCAACAGCGCTGACCACGAGCCTGACGTGATCAAGAGTCGCTTGGGGAACGCGCATACCTTTGTTCGTTGAACTCATCGTGAAACCAGTGGTCCAGCCCATCGACTCCCACCGGATACCTGGCGCTTCTCAATTGGGGACAGGGAATCCTAGCAACGAATCTAAACCAGTGTCCAAACTGACGCACATCCGTCGTTGTAAGTGCCTCACTTTGCATACTTTATACGCTAAGTTGACAGAACCAACACTATGCGATGCACTAGGTCATATTCCTAGGAATATGACTGAATTGCAGCCTACCACAGAGAACCCAGTCGATCACTTGGCCCTACGGGGTACCGCTCAGCTCAGCCCAGGCGAGGGGCGCGGCGTTTTCCAGTAGCTTTCGTGTGGAAGGTAGCGACTTTCTAAAGTGCTTAGTCATCTTGCTTGATAATGCCTCGACGGCATCTTCGATGGCTCCGGGAAACAGCTCGGCCAATGCAGCGCAAAGAACGCTCGCCTGTTCTATGTCCTTGATCGACTTGGCTTCGCGCCCCGTTCGCAATTGCGATACCACCAACTTGTGCACAGCAAAGCGTTCGGGGATAGGTATGCGCACAGAGCAACATCCCTCCCGGGCCATCACCACGGAAGTCTGTGACTCTTTGAGCAGATACCCTAGGTAGGGCAGGGCCGTGGCGTGTGCTTGGAGTTCAGGTACGGCAACGGTAGGAAACGTCTCGTTTGGGGATGGCACCAGCAAGTCGACATGAAATCGTCCCTTGCCTTTTTGCTTGAAGGACGTCGCTGGTTCTTTTCTGTTGAGAGACGGGACCTCGACGAAATCAACACCCGACTCGCGTAGAATTTGGAGAAGCCCTTGGTCGGGGAGTTTCTTGAAGGCGAGGGCTTCTCGCCGAGCGATGTCGATATCCTCCGTTGTGTAGGGAGTCGCTCTAACGCCCATGCGGTTTAGAATGACTCCGTAGGCATGTGAGCCAATGAGCATGCCGCCAGCCTCGAAGACGCCATGGTTGTGTAGAACCGCGATGGTGCTATAGGTTTTGGCATCTACGAGATTGAAGCCTTCGCGGCCAAGCATTCGCAAGGTTGAGACCAAATCCTTCACTTCCGCAATGCGCTCTCGCAAGGCTTTGGCAGTGGCTTCGGCATCATCGGAACCAACTGGACCAGCTAGGTAGGATTCGCGATGCTTACGATCACCGTCAAGGTATTTGTGAGCGAAGTACGCAAAGCCAGACGCATTCGTCCTTGTGATTACGGAGCCAGCTGTGCCTAGAAAGACTTCGTTCTGTTGCAGGGCGAAGTTTTCAATGTCGGCCAACTCCAGGCTTAGCGCTCGGCTGTGACGGACAAAGAGTCTGGTCTTGTTTGAAATCACGGTATCCACACGAAATGAGAACCTGTGGATACTATAGATTAGGTATCCACATAAAGCAAGAACTTGTGGATACAAGTACTATTCTCTGTTGTCCCTAGTGGGGGTACACCGGCATTCCGTGCAGATCGTCCCGGTTCGCGCACTCAAAGAGTTCGGGCACATAGAGCAAGCAGAGAACCTCTTTCCGAGTGATGTCCGGTAGTTGCTGCTATTTTCCCCTTCTTTCCAAAACAGCATGCACTCTCGACCGATTTCATGCAGCGGGTTCCGAAAAACACCTAGTTTGAGTCCCACGCAGGAGGTTACGGACTGAGGGTACATAGAAACGACCCAGGAACCCGTTCTTCTTGGAACTAGCAGTAAGCGCGGAAAGTCATTGAGGAAACGGTGTTTCCGCGTATCTAAGCCCCGGAATTTGCAGTCGCCGTGAACCGGGACGATCTGCAAAACATGACCATGTACCCCTTATCGGCACACTGCGTGTTGGGCCAATGCGCATCAAGCTCCCATACGAATGTAGTGCCCAGTGTTTCTGTATTACAGCAGAAGGGAAACTTCGCTCCATGCAATCAGAAATTGCCTGCCAACCATCCCCATTTTCCTGCCGTGGTGAGAAAGACAGGCCCACTCACTTTGCAGGCGTGAAAAATCGCCTCAATCTTCGCGAACAGCGCATCCCGATCGTTCGAAAGATACTCTCCCGCAAACGTGTTTGCCGGTAGATCGACCATCGCCCCACTATCGCCTTTCAACTGAGGCTCCAACCCAATCTTGGCGAGTCGCTTCGCAACACATTCGTAGTCGGCACTGTCGGCGTTCTGCAAGTCAAAGGTCAGCGTGGCTAGATAGGTCAGAGTGTTCCCCTTACTACGTGCGACCAAAAGAGACTAGGGCTAATCTCTATCATCCTGGTGCTAAGCCCCACGTAGGGCTAATGTTAGTCCTGCCCATGGCCTGGTCCAGCGAAACGACATACTGACGACGCCGTGGTGTCAGTGTTCCGGCCAAGGCACCAGAGCCGCCGCCGATCAGAAGACCAAGTAGAGCGCCTTCCTCACCCGCGACGAGGCCGCCAACGACCGCGCCAATGATGCCCCCAACGCCCGCGCCCTCAGCCAGATAGGTCGCATCGAGCACATGCTCGCCTGGTTTCTGTATGGGATCAGGCCAATCGAGATGGAAATCATAGACGCGCAGTGCCCGGTGATGATGTGCATGCAGGCCAGCCCCGTTGGTGAGGCTCCAGCGACAATCACGATCCTGCCCGACAGGCAAGGCCGGCAACTGTCGTGTGTCGCAACTCCCTAACTCTGTCCAAGAAAGTCGGTCGTCATCGGCATGGACTCGAATCGTTGCTAGTCGATCATTTGGTAGCGAAGCTTGGAGTTCGTGCAGCATTTCTACAAAAGCAGGTATCGATAAGCTCATTTTTCTCTCCTTACGATGATGACACGAGCAAGGCACCACCAAGGCCACCGAGCAGCGCGGCAAGAGCTGTGTTGCTTGCTTGTTCAGCCTTTGCTGTTTCCAGCCTCTTGGCGTAGTTCCTCAACTTCTGGTTTTCGGACACAGCACCCCGCAGTCGTGCCTGCGTGGAGCCGAGTTGATCACGCAGGCCGGCGGCACCTTGGCGAATGGTCAACACTTCTTCCAGTAGTTGTCGTCGTTCCTGGTTCCATGCCTCACATTCGCGCTCACGGTCTTGCTCAAGCTGCTGAGTTCGAGCGACTGCCAGTTCCAGCTCTCGTTGGGTTTCGAGTAGTCGCTTACCTCGGGCAATCAGTGTCTCTGCCGTAGTTTGGATGCGGGCATCGACAGCGGCTCCCGCTAGGAGCTTCTCTACATCCATATCAAGGGCTCCAGCAATCCAAGCAAGTTCGTCTGGCTTGGGAGAACGCTTGCCTGCGATTAGGCGAGAGAGTTGACTCCGATCCACCCCACTGCGCCGCGCAAGTTCACTCTGACTCCACTTTCGTTCCTTGAGGAATCGAGCAAGGCGGAACCCCAGAGTCTCACTTTCAACTTCAGCCATGGCACCAGTATATGCTCTTTTGCACGGCTAGTAAGACTCTTCACTGTGGCGCAAACTGTGCAGACCTGCACAGCAACAGCAAACTGCTAATATTACAGGGCTTCGACCTCCTGGGGCCCGACCAAACATCTTACCTTCCAGGTCCGACACTTGAGGCTCTGAGTGTCATTTAGGCAGACTCGAAGTAAAGATCTGCATCTTCTCTCTCGTCTGGTGGGAAATACGAAAATGCCCGCGCCTTGAGTTGCCCGTCTTGCAGCTTCACAATTATCGCTACCGCGAAGCGCGCGTTCGTCTCCAAATCGTTGACGATGTCGAACATCGTTGCATCGTCCCTCGTACTTGGTTGGAGTGCGAAAGATGGATGCGAGTGCCACTCTCCGAGATAGTTGAATCGCTGATAATCATGCTGAGTTCGTTGAAAAAACTTCTCGAGTCTGGCGAGGCTTCCTCGCAAGCTACGAACAAAACGAGCAAAGCTTCCAGCGCCAGCGACGGTAATTTCGGCAACGCGAAACCGGTCCTCAGCTACGTGTTCGCCAAAGAGCATCCCACCCGTCTCGTTGAGCCCCGATTTTCGGCAGGCCGCTTCAATAGCCTGACGAACATCAGGTGGAACGTGAATCGTGAGCATGTTCTTCGTTCATGAATAGGGCTTCAGCGAGCGCAATATCCGACTCGCCTGCCTCTGAGGGCAGCTGCCAGCAGCGGTCGCAGGACCAGTCGTCTTTGCGGACGGGTATCGACCTTGATTGCATCGGCTCGTCGAAAATCCAACCGCAACGCAATCCAAGAAGCTGCACGGTGCCTGTGTCTGATCGTCCTTCAAGTAGAGCGACTGCACGGATGGTCGTCGCGGCAGCAATGTAACTGACATCAGCATCCGTTGCGATGAGGGGTGTCTCCTCGTCTCCTGCATATGGAGTTTCCGTCTCACTACCAGGCGCCGGAGGAAGATTCTGTGTTTCTGACAGAAAGGCGGCTCGGACACAGCGGGGGCAAGGGGTGTGCTCGGGGTGCGCTGAAGCGACCATGCCTCCAAGCCCACCTCCGTAGACTTCAGCCCAGACAATTGGTCGTTGATGATCTGAAGCGATCATCGCGAGGAGGCAAAACGCGTCGGGGTTCGCAGTTGCATCGACCAGGAGATCGCACGCTCCGAGCATCTCAATCGTCTTTGCGTGCAGTTCGGGGTTGGTTGACGACGCCAGGTTGATGCTAAGGATCTCGATCTGCGGATCTTGAGGGCACACGTCACGGATGAGTTCCTTCACGACCCTTGTCTTCTGTGCTCCAACATCGATGAACGACGCTGCATTGCGGCAAATATTGTCCGGCGTCAGTACCTTCCGGTCAACGAGCACAAAGTCGCGTACACCGCTCCGTGCGAGGGAAACAGCAATCTTGCTACCCATCGAGCCAAGGCCAACGATGCCGACGCGAAGCTTATCGAGCGCCTGGCGCACGACGTCCGGAGTGCGCTCCTGGTTGCTCGGGGCTAGTTCCATATTGACCAACTCAAGGACACCGTCTGGTAGCCGAATGTAGCCGCATGACGTGCCGTCTCTTCTGACCAGAACCACGCAAAAGTGCTTCTCAAGGACGATCCCGCTATGAATCTTCACGAACTCATCAAAGGCGGCAGGTTCTTTGGGAACCGTAGTCGGAGCGTTTTCATTGAGCGGCACGATGAGCCCTTTGCCGGACGTCTCTCTAAGGAAAGCCGGCGGGACACCCTTTAATTTTTCCCCTTCGGGCACAGCAGTGGGGGCAACGCGAAGTAAGTTGCGCGAGGGCATGACGTACTCAAATACAGTTTCCTCATTGAGCCCCTGGAGCGCGTCACGAAATTGCGTAGACCACAAGAAAACTCCGTCGCCGAGGGCAATCTGCTCAGTGAGGTCTGAGGTATGCCGCGATGGAATGTCGATGTACTCCACCTCGCTAATCGTTTCCAAGGCAACAAGTTTCCATGCGCTTCGGATCATGTCGGAAGCGGTGTAGTGCGAGTGCCAGTTGTCGGGACCAAGTTCGAGACACAGAATTCCGGACTTCGTGTACTGGTGGGAGCTGATTCGCTTGTTGTGAGGGACAGGCCGAATAGCGGGGCAACCGTCCGGGTATTGTCCAGGAAAGCGGATTTCAAGGTCCAGGCCTTTCAGGCCTAGCGTGACAAAGAGGCGAGGCTCGCGGTCATCATGGAGCTTCCAGTGGTGGGACTTCACGACTGGGTACTCGCCTTCGTAGAGTGCCAAAACAGACTCCTCTTCTCGGAGAAGCCGCTTAGGCAGGCGTTTCCACCAATCAAAAGCCATTATGCGAAGCCAGCGGGTTTGTTAGGACGAACGGGCACTGCGGGGAACGACGCCTTCTTTTCTTCAGGAGCCTTCGGGAACTTGTCGCCGAAGACTTTACGCCAGAGATCCGCAGACTTCTTCTTGTCCTCCTCCTCGAGTGCCAGGCGGGCAACGGAGGCCGCATCCCTGATCTTGTCTACGAAGGTCTTGAAGTCCGACGCCTCTAGCCGGTGGGCGACGTTGTGTCCGGGAACACCGGGGTCGGGAAGGTTCGGCACCAGGCCCGCGAGTGCGTACATCTCGTACTTGCCCACGATGTTCTCGAACAGGGCCACGACCCCTTCAGCATGATCGCGTTTGGTCGTGTCGACGCATTCCCCTGCAAGGCGCTCGAGGATGTAGCCCTTCGGACGCTTGGGCCTCTTGTAGGCTTCCTGCCGCCACCACTTGAGCATCTTGACGAGGGGAACGAAGTAGCCGTCGCATTCCTTATTCTTCTCGGTGGTCCAGGTCATCTGCTTCTTGGGATGCGTCTCAACCCACTCCCCGAGGTCGCGATCGGGGATGAGGAGTGGGTGCTCCTTCCATTCGGTCGTGTCCTCAAGCGCGGAAGCCATGCGGAATGACGCCATCAGCCTCTCATCCGTGAGATGGCGCGACGTTGTCAGCACCACGTCAAGCGAGACATAGTTCAGCTCGATGCCGAACGAGCGATTTTGGGGGATAACGTTGTCGTAGTACTTGTCGAGGCACTTCTTTAGCCGCTTGTTCGCATCCGCTGGGGTCACCTCGTCCGGGTCCAGCGAAGTGACGACGACGATGTCAACGTCTTTGCCGGGGTGGGTCGCAGTGTTGCGCGCATAGGACCCCTGGAGAAAGGCGTTGACATGGATCTCTTTGAAATCCTCGTCGTTGGCAAGACGCTTGCGAAGCGTCTTGTGACCCTTCTGCTGGTCTGATTTGTATGAAGCGCTCGGCTCGATAGCAGAAAGAAAATCTTTGAAATAGGAGGATAGGTTCATAGGTCCGTCTCAGTTGAGGTTGTCATGCCCGGGGTGTATCTGCGATCGCTCGCCCCGAAGTTGAACTCGTAGATCGTTGTGGGGCCGAGAGCACGCGACTCCTGTCCTAGTAGGAAAGCTAGGCTCACCGGGCACGCAGCAAAGACGTGCACGTGTTGAGGTCGCAACCTGGCGATCTCGGCACTGAGGAGACGGATTAGCTCCTCGGCGAGCCAGCACGCATGTGCTCCGTCTTTGACAGCTTGTGGGCCGAGAACCGGCACTTGTGCGTGCACGACCGTGCCTACGGCCAGCAGGGATGACTGCACAGAGTTCACAGCATCGGTGTAGGCCGAATGTGTTACAGAGACAACCACGGCTAGCTCTGTGCCGTCTTGTAGCTCCTCAGTGGTGAGGTTCCAGGTCTTAGCCCCTTCAGGAGCGGTCGGCACAGACATATCCCAGAGTTCGACACCTCTCCCGCGCACAGGCTGTCGGAGGACGATATTGACGCCTGCCTTAGGATCAAGGAGGTATCCTGCATACCAGGCAATAGAAAGATGTGCATCAAGTGTGAGATTTATGGGTTGAGGGAGTTCCGTAGCTGCAGGGACAAACTCGTCGAGTCTCTCGCGGATAGTGCCGGCCCACGCGCTCTCCTCTTTGGGATGGCGCTCATCAAAGAGGTCGGTGAGATCGACGACGATGGCACCATCAGGCGGAGGAACGGCAGCAAAGCGAGAGAATGATCGAAGCGCTAGCGTTGAAGTGAACGGCGTTGTCTCTGCAATCAGCCCTTGCTCTTTGACCAGCTGCCGAAGCGTTTCCGGTGTGTGCTCTATTCGTCCAGTTTCAAGAAACCGGGCACCAAGGTCGTCATAGGGGCTGTGATCGTGACCATGCTCCACCGGCACGAGTCCTGCGAGCTGGCATCTATCAACCAACCACTCTTCGGCATCTTGTTGGGAGACCGCCCAAGGTCGTAATCGAAGCGAGCGGATGAACGCCTCGAACTGATCTGGATCCAGGCCGGTCACAGTCCGCCATTCCTTGCGAATCTTGCCGAGCTGCGAGCGCGGGCTCTTCATGAGAAAATCTTCGTGCAAACGACCATCCTGTCGGAGCACTCGCGCAAGAGGGCAGTCAGGGTGCCAGGGCCAGTTGGTGACCAGAGTCAGGCGCGGATTCACATGGTCTGCTTGCAGCGCAACCCAGGAATCTGCGAAACGCTTTAGCATTGGCTCCTTCGTGCCAGTCCAGGCTGCGTCGATCAGAGTTTCCCAGCTCACAGCTCCAGTCATCGCAACATGAAACTTGAGCTGGTAGAAGTCAACGGACACCTGAAATCCGCAGTCGTTCAACCCAGGTAAGGCGTGATAGACGACAACATCATCGACGACGTCGACACCCCTATGCTCGAGAACCACGCGATCCACTCGCGGCTGGGGCCCGAGCATTCGCAAAGCATGAAGCCAGAAGAATCGGGTTTGGTAGCGGATACCACCAGAGATGGCACCTAATGCTGGGGAATTATTAGTCATGAAGCAGGCGACTGAACGTATGTTTAGGAGGGTACCCTACGCTTGCCACGAATATCTGACAAGGAAGTGTTCGGATCTCAAGTCGATGAGCCGATCGGGGTGATCGGACAATTCGTGTCAATAGTAGCGCTTCGCGAGGCCAGTTGTTTCAACACCTTACCTCCTGCGAGTTGTTCTTTCTTCAATTGAATCAGCAAGATACTGTGATTTCCAAATTTGTCGCTGGAGATGGCGATTTGGGTGCGCAGCTTCGTGTTTGTCGCATCTGTTCGCCAAGCCAGATGGTGATTGGAAGAGTTCTACGCATTCAGCAATTGCTAAGTACGAGGCCCAGGTCGCCATCTTGTGTCCCGATTGTGAGAATTAGTATTAGACGCCCGTATCCGTGATTTCATCGGGTTCTTGTCGTTGCGAGTCCTGGTTTTCTCCATTCGGTTCTACAAAACGGAAAATCACATCAAGCCACTGAGTTTATTACGTATCGGTACTTCTGGCCCGGGCAAGTATCTAATATGCTTGTCCTCACCAAGCGCTACTTTCTGCACGGAATGTCCGATCACCCC
>Ga0316204_10005380_pt1 | contig 21226 bp, 17 predicted proteins | sample 6monrhotite_MG_2_FD_205661 | JGI IMG/M metagenome (GOLD analysis project Ga0316204, IMG submission 205661) | Microbial mat bacterial communities from mineral coupon in-situ incubated in ocean water Damariscotta River, Maine, United States -... | ecosystem: Environmental > Aquatic > Marine >... | reverse complement strand
CTTGTTCCAGGGCATTGAATTTCCTCCCCCCCAAGGCATTGAATTTCCTCCACCCCAAGGCATTGAATTTCCTCCACCCCAGGGCATTCCGTTTCCACCCCATTTATTAGTATCCCAGTCCCTCCAGGCATCACTACCACGATCCCAGATTGGATTATCGCTTCCCCAGGGAGAATTACCGCTCCATGGCATAGTATTACTATTTCTGTTTGAGGGAGTGTTATTTCGACCCCAAGGGGTACCACTCCAGTCATTATTATTGTAAGAGCCACCATCCTGGCGGTAGTTGTCACCACCAAAACCATTACTACCGAAACTAAATGTAGAAGCAATTAACAATGTAGAACCAAGAAAAAGTCTGGTTATTTTTTTCATAAAAACACCTTTATATCAATACACTAATATCTGATTAATTATGTTATTCGAATGAACATCTTTTTATGCTCGCTTATCCTAAACTTTAGACGTTATTCGGTGAGTTGTCTGCTTTATCTTGTGAGTGATAACCGTTTAAGGAGAATAGGTACGACTGAAATCATTAAGGAGATATTTTAAGTAATGTTTAACTTAAAAACTTGCCTCTTCGCAATCTCTGAGCTTCCATAATTTCGAGTTCATGAGCGCCAGAATAAACAATTGAACTATCCGGAACAAAATCCAGGTCAGGGTATAAACGTTTATATGGAACACTATTCAAAATAATTTTCATTGTATTGAGCCGTGCTTTGTATTTATTATTTGAACGAATAATAGTCCATGGAGCTGAAGAATTATGGGTTTTCTTTAACATTTCATATTTTAAATTGGTAAAATCATCCCAACGTTCTTGTGCCTGAATATCCAGTTCAGAAAGTTTCCACTGCCTCAATGGATCAGCGCCATCACTCACAAATCGTCTGGCCTGTTCTTCTTTGGTAACACTAAAATATAATTTAACCAAAATCGTCCCCTGACGAACCAGATCTTTTTCAAACCCAGTGACACCTTTCATGAAATCCTGGTACTCCAAATCACTACAAAACCCCAATACCGGTTCAACCATAGCACGGTTATACCAACTACGATCAAACAAAACTATTTCTCCTGCCTTTGGAAAATGAGCAATGTATTTTTGGAAAAACCACTGAGTCTTTTGTTCTTCTGTCGGCTTACCCAAAGCAACAACACGATAATGTTTTTCGTTCATATAGCGGGTAACCCTGCGTATAGTTCCGCCTTTTCCTGAAGCACCACGTCCTTCAAACAGGATAATCATTTTTTTTCCTATTTGTTCAAGGTATTTCTCCATTTGAATGAGTTCTGCCTGATACGGCTTTAACGATTGTTCCAACTTAAAGTTCTTTATCGCCTCGGAATTATTCTTTTTTAGTTTCTCGATTTCTGCTTTTAGTTGTTTGTTTTCTTCAATATATTTTTCTGAGCTCAAAATATTTTCATCCATTTTTTTCATCCGTAAAAGTAATTTGTATCAGACTTTTTTAAATTCTAGCTAGTTCAAATGCGTTCGAAACGAACTTTTATTACGGTCCGTTCATCCGCTTCTAACACGGAAAGCCGATATCCTTGTTCCTCTACAACATCACCGACTTGGGGGATTGTCCGTAAACGACTGGTAATAAAACCACCTAGCGTATGGGCTTCTTCTACAGGAAGTTTTACATATAAAATATCATTCACTTCAGAAATTGGCATACGACCACCTATCAAATGAGATTGTTCATTTTCATGAATAATATAAAATCGATGTTTAGGATTGTATTCTTCAAAATCATAGCCGACATCAATTTCGCCTACGACTTCCTCAAATACGTCTTCCATAGTTAAGATTCCAATCGCCGATCCATATTCATCAACAACAACGGCCATATGATCATCACGAGCCTGAAGTTGTGGCAGCGCCTGATCAATTGTTTGCTTGGGCGAAAGGTATAATGTTGGGCAGATATAATCACTGATGGGTTTATCCTCAAGATCCATTTCCATCAAATCCCAGGTGCTTAATGTCAACATACCTTTTACGTTAGTTAAATTACCTCGATAGACAGGCAAACGATTAAAACCATATTTAATGACAACTCGGATTGCTTCTTTCATATCTCGAGTTTCATTAAAACCAACCACATCAGCCAGGGGTATCATTGCTTCACCCACGGTGGTGTCCGCAAAACGGATAATCCGGCGTATACGTTTACGATCTATGGTGGATGGATCACTGGCAGACTCGGAAAGGTCCAATAAGACCCGAATTTCTTCTCGAGTGATAAACATATTCTGTGGAGCCTCACCTCCGCCAACAATTTTAGTTGCAAAACGGGCTACAGTACTAAATATGATAATCAGTGGATAAAAAAGATAAGAGAAAAAACGTAATACATAAATTGAAAAATTAACCAGAGTATCGGCTTTTTGCTGAAAGACACTCTTGGGAACCACTTCACCAAAAATCAATAGTATAGGCGAGAGTATCAGGACAGAAATAATATCACCGGAAGAACCAAATAAATCAATGAAAACAAGAGCACCTAATGTGGATATCGTGACTGTCGCAATATTTGTCCCAACCAATGTGGTTCCTAATATCACATCTGGTTTTTTAAATAGTTTTAAAACCAGTCTGGCCCCCTTATTACCCATTTTCGCCTGGTGACGAAGTTTTAACTTATCTGAATTCACCATTGCAATTTCAGAACCCGAAAAAAAACCTTTCAAGAGCAAAAAAAATAGAATCAATAAAATTTCAGTATACCAATTCATTATTTGTTTTCCTTCAACACTTCATTGTGTTTATCAGTCTTTTTATTATCATTGCTGACTGTATCAATCTCCTCAACAGATTCGATTTGTTTTAACAGACTTGTTGATTCTGCATTTTGTATTTCAGATTCAGATTCAGTTTCAGTTTCAGTTTCAGTTTTTGGTATTTTATTACTGCTCATTTTACACACTAATACTTTACTTATCCGTAATCCTTTAACTTCTTTAACCGTAAACTTATAACCCTCATATTCTATAAAATCATCAATAGCTGGCAGACGGTCAAATAAACGAAAGGCGACTCCTCCTATCGTGGTCATTACCGGATCATCAATATCAAAATTTGTTAGGTTGTAAAAATCGGTAAGGCGCATATCACCAGGAACAATATAACTATTATCATCATCTTCCCGATAATATTCCATGCCTTCCATGGTTCCGCTAATTTCACCAAAAATAAATTTTAAAACATCTTTCATGGTGATCAATCCCAAAACCTCACCATATTCTCCAAGAATAATAGCTATGCGTGTATTATGATTTTGGAAATAATCAAACATTTCGTCTATTTTTTTTGTAGGCGGTACAAAGTCTGCTGGTTTCATAATCATATCCAGCGTCACCTTGTCCATTTCGCCACCGCCACGGATTAGCTTTAAAATATCTTCAGAATGAATAAAGCCAATCACATTATCCCAGTGTCCTTTATAGAGCGGCATTCTAGGGTGTCGATAGGCACGAAACTGTTCAATCAACTCAGGAACAGGAAGTTCTGCATCCAAAAAGAGTATCCGTGGACTGGGTGTCATAATGCGTGAAATATCTGTTTCTGATGCCTCAAGAACATTATCAATTAAAATCCTTTCCGTAGCATCGATTATCCCTGTCTCCTCACCTTCCTCCAGAAGTGTTCTGAATTCATCAGGCTGGAGAATATTTTTCCTGTCAACATCATCCCCGACAATAAGTGTAGTAATGTGATCAGAAATCAACCGGATCACCTCACGTAAGGGTGTAATAAGGACAATCCATCGGGGTAAAATTTTAACCGTGATCTGAGATACAAATTTAAGTGGAAAATTAACAGCAATAGTCTTGGGAGTTACTTCACCGATCAAAAGCAGTAAAGGAACCATTAGAACAATATTAATCCAACCGATATTTTGCTCCGAAAAAAATAATAGTAAAATTGAAGTCATATTAACTGCTGAAGCTATATTAACTATCTCATTACCACATAAAATTGAGATAATTAAACGTCTGGGTTCATCCAGCATTGCGTGAATGCTTTCTGAATCTTTATGACCCGATTGTCTTAATTTCTGTAAATCAATACGGCTTAAAGAAAATAAAGCCGTTTCAGAACCGGAAAAAATAGCAGAAGAACTCAGCAAAATAACTTGAAACAAACAGCGTAAAATCAACTCCAAATCAGTTGAGCTAACATTAAGAGATTGAAAAAATATCAGTAATTCGTTCATGTTTTATTTATTTTTGCCATTTTTTACTTCAGAACTAATCAATTGACTCATCGATTCAACTGGATATGTTAATGGATACATTTTTTTACCAATTTGAACTATTGCTCCAATCATTTCCTGATTACCACCATAAACAATAATATGCCCGGATATTCCTCCAACGTTTTCCCAAATTGTTTGTTCTTCATCCATTGGAGTATGTCCAACAATAAAAGGGGTCTGCTCATCTACATTGAGACAACGCCGTAATTTTTTAATATCACTTTTATTGTAACCAGACATTCGATTTGATGTTTGTAAACGTCTGTCGAATAAATCTTTAATTAGTTTAGGATACTTTTTAATATTTACTAAAGCATGTAAGTTAACGGCTGAAGTCGGTGGACCTGCGTGACAACATATAAAATATTTTGAATAAGCCAGAAAAGGTAAACTGTTATAAAATTGCTGCATTTCTTTCACATAGTTTTTACCACGGGACTTCTTCAGCTGTTTTTCCCAGAGCAGTCCCTGAGGAACACCTTTTTTCCCAACTTCTTCAGAAAAACTGTCATGATTTCCTCGGAGATAAAACACGTTTTTTGGAAAATTTATTTTTAACTGGAAAATGATATCCATAATGGTCATGGAACTTTCCATCTCTTCATATTTTCCATCAATTTCAGGGTGTACTGCATCGCCCAAAAATATCAAGCAGGCATTTCCATTCTCGAGTCCTTTAAGAAAATTATTATGACTTAATAATGTCAGCAGGTTATCCAGTTGTGTATGTAAGTCACCAATAATTACGCCATTCATCTTATCTGGAATAGATAGCACTCCACCAGGTTGATTATTAATGTCTTTTTCCCGATACACTTCATGCGCCATAATATTATTAACTTTTTGAATCCGCTTTAAAGCATCTTCTTTGGATAATACTTTCAGAGGATCGCCGATTATTTTCGCCAGGAGAGCGACTTTTTCTCTTCTCCAGTTATTGATCTTATTAAGCTTTTTTTCCTTTAATAGAGGAGATATGCAACTACCCGTTTCAGGATGATGACATTTAAAAGTCAGCTTCCCTTCATGGTTGGAAATACTCAGTTGTTGCGCGGGTAATTTTTTGGATAGATTTAAAAAGGCATAGAGTTCCGCATTTTCATTACCCAATATGAGTTTATCTTCATCACTAAGACGATAAAATCCACTAATATTTGTATAATAGTTTTCGGGATCAAACAAAATATAACTTGGTTCTAAAAACTTATCCTGTTGCTCAGTCAAAGGCAGCTCTGGATAAAGATGTAATACTTTTGCATCCATACCAACATGTATTTGCAATGGATAATTTTCCAGAGGGAACATAATCTTTTTTTTAGGCAATTTATAGGTATCTTTGATATCAACCTTCTCGCATTGCTCAAGGTCAGAAAAAGCAATTTTTATTAATTTTAAAAGGCTTTTCCGTTTTTTGACGATGGGTTTTACCATGCTTATCTTCTCTATAAAATAATGCGTTGCGGGGGACTCTGATTATCTTCACGAACATAAACATAAAGACCTTGTTCATAAAGGTAATGAGCTACAGCCCTATAAATATACAATTGTTGTTTGATCTGACGTAAATTAATGTTTTCATCAACATAATGTGAACCCGATTTAGCCCTTTTTTTTCGCCATTGCAATATCGTTTCTGCTTTCGGAAGAATGAACTCAAAAGCATAGCGTTTTCGCCAATCGACATTCCAGAAATGCCGCTTGGGTGGCGGTATGCAAATTCTATCGAAGTCCAATTGCAAAGGTGGTTCGGCTTCAAACCACTGTGGTTCAAAAACAGCCAGGGCATTGTTAATATCTTTAAAGGGAAAACCCAGGTGTATTTCTCTCGGGCGAAGTGACAAGCTTTGTGCCGTCCACCATTTGTTCATAGACAGATCGACATACCCTTCCTCAGACCACCCTCCCAGGTTTCTGATCAAAGTACTTTTGCCCGATCCTGGTGGACCTGTTACCAATAAAGCTCTGAAATTCAAATCACTCGGAAATGTGACTTTCTTAATGATCTGAACGTCAGTATAGGGTTCAGTTTTTAAGCAATCACTCATGAAGTACCAAATATTGCCTTAAACAGGAAGAAGAATAAAGCGGCAAGAATGGCACCAGCAGGCAAAGTAACCACCCATGATACAACAATATTACCAATCACTCTGAGGTCCAGTGCACCAATGCCTCGAGCAAGCCCAACCCCCATAACTGAGCCAACAGCAATTTGTGTAGTTGACACAGGCAGTCCTGTTTTAGATGCAACTACAACCGTAATAGCCGCAGCTAACGTCGCACAATAACCACGTGTGGGCGTTAATTCAGTAATTTTTGTACCAATAGTCTGCATGACTTTATAGCCCATTGTTGCCAAGCCAACAACAATACCCGTACCACCCAGGAGCAATATCCATAAAGGTAAACCGGCTTTTTGTGCGACATTACCACCGCTATCTATAATAGAAACTACAGCAGCCAGTGGACCAATACCATTGGCAACATCATTAGAACCATGGGCAAAGGCCATGGCACAAGCGGTAAATACCATCATTGGCAAAAAGACTTTTTCTACACTGGCAAAATGAAATTCTTTATCGGCCTCATCATCAACGGTGACTTTGTTAATCATATAGCGCCCGATAAGTGCCACAATAATACCAAAAACGGTAGCGACCACTACACTTTCAACTACTGAAAATTCTAATTTTAAATGTTTAAGGCCTTTGAATAGAGTGACTAGTGAGACAATCCAGCCCACTAAAAAGACATACACCGGTCCCCATTTTTTGGCATTTTGAAATGGATCTTCGGTATTAATAATTAATTTTCGAATACTCATCATTAACATATAAGCAATGCCTCCACCGATAATTGGAGACACCAGCCAACTGGCCACAATTGAACCAATTTTACCCCAGTTGACTGCATCCATACCTATACCAGCGACCGCAAAACCGACAATAGCACCAACAATGGTATGGGTTGTTGAAACCGGCCATCCACGAGCTGAGGCGATCATTAACCATATCCCTGCAGCAAGCAATGCCGCCAGCATTCCATATACCAGTATTTCAGGTGTCCCACTAATGGAGCTGGGATCAATGATTCCCTTACGAATAGTTTTGGTTACTGTACCACCAGCAATGAAGGCACCGGCAAATTCAAATACTGCGGCAATAACAATTGCCTGCTTAACCGTAATTGCACCCGAACCAACTGACGTTCCCATCGCATTGGCAACATCATTTGCACCAATTCCCCAGGTCATATAAAAGCCGAAAATAACGGCCATTATCATAAAAACAAAACCCCATTCTGAGATGATTTCCATTGTATGTACCTATTAAAATATTAAAATATTGAATTTATTAAACTCTATAAATCAGGTTTTGTATTACTTGGCAATCAAAAGACGCATCTGATTGCCTACTTCCTCAGCATGGTCTCCCAAATTTCCAATCCACTGAATCATCTGATACCAGAACATAACGGATACTGGCTTCATGTTATCTTCTATTGAAAATAATAGTTGGACTAAATCGCGTCCCATTTGATCAGTCTCATCTTCAATGCCGCTTAATTCATTGACCAAAACTTCAACATCAGACGCCTCACGACCCCGGAAACCCGTTTCAATCAATTCATCAATTCGTTCTACAATCGTCACTGCATGCATACAGGCATCAACGCATCGACGAACCAATGCCTGAAGCGGTTCAGCCATCTCCTGCGGCACAGACATATCCCTTTCCATCATTAAACCGGCAATATCCTGAGCCTTATCAGCAATATTATCCTGGAGTTTTAATAAATCCAGTAGATCGCTTCTGTCCACTGCCATAAACAAACTTCTCGGTAAATGAATACGTAATTCATCCACTAAAATATCCGCTTCTTCTTCCTTGGCAAAAATTTTTTCTTGCTGAGCTGTCAGTGTTTGAGCATCTTTTCCAATGAGTGCATCAAATAGTATCGGCACTTCCAGAACACACTCTTTAACGAGCCCCATATGGGTCTGTAACGCTTTAAAAGGAGATTTACCAAACATAGAGGCAATTTGAGGTTTTTTACGCATTTTACTAGTCCGTATGAAGAGAAAAAAATTCTATTGTTTTTATTTTGTAATATACGCGTGTTTTTAAGTGTATTGCAATGACACGCATCAACAAATAAGTTGATTATAATTTTATTTAATTAGCGAGAAGTTATTATCTCTGTTTGAACTGATTTCACATCATTTATCAGCGCATACAATCAGTTTAAACTTCAAGATTTATCGGGGGGTTAACGTAAAAGATAGTACCTGAATAGTAATTAATAGAATTCTACTGTTAATCACACTCATATCGTCCCCACCTTTGACTGAATTTTTAAAAATTCAGTCAAAATAACATTTTTACTACAAAAAATGTGTAAAGCTTAGTCAATGACAAAGTGATATTGTCATCCCTCGGGAAACGCAAAGATTGAATCTGTAAAATCAGTTTCTTATTATTTTTATTTTTATTTTTTAATAATAGATGATATTGACAATTTTAACCAGTAAAAATAAATATCACCATTTTTAAGACGAGATTGTATTTAACTCCCTTTTTTCAATTTTTTAATGGCTTGTATACCCTTTTTACGTTGAGCATGAACAATTTCCAATTCCTTTTTTAATTGCTTACGATTTTTATCATTATCTTCGTTTTTAAGCTTATTCTTAAGTTCACTTTCCTTTTTCCTAAGTTTCTTCAAAACAGCCTTAAAACATTTGGTGTGTTCATATTGTTTATCTTTGTCAGCAGAGAGAAATCTTTTGACAATTTTTAACATTTTCGGTGCTTTCATAACATCTCTCTAATTATTATTTTTCCGATTGTGAATCCAGAATTTGTTGCATTTCATCGTCATCTAAAGCAAGGCTGCGTTCTGCTATTTTCATGTCAAAATCACCTGTTGCGAATAAAACCTCGCCCATCTGTAACAGATTTTTTGTAATATCATAAGCATAAGATGTATCATTCATCAAAGATGTCGCCATTTCCGCACTGATTCTATTTTCATGGATGAGTGTTTCGAGCATACCATTCGCAGTTGTATCATTCAACTTCATTTCCAGCTTGATAGTATCAAGTGAAAGGATATCACCGCCGCCCTTGGCTTCTTCCAAACTTCTCAGAACAGACATCACTTGAGTCCGAATTCGGTTATATTCTTCACGAATATATTGATTATCTGACACAATATAGGCTGATAGATTTTTATGCAGATGCTTAGTATCTTTAATGGCTTCAACGATATCTCTGCCGACAGAGCGTAACTCAAATAATTCATTACCCTGTTCCGGTGTCATCTGTAATTGTGCCCGGCTGATAAACGCAACAATTTCACTATAGAGTCCTTTTACATTCCGTTTATATTCATCATCAATATCAATAGGCATGGGCCTGCTACTATTATTTAAAACATCATCAATATCCCGTTCTGAAAGAATGTCATGACGATGCAAACTCAAACCATGAGCTATGATAGCAAAGGCATTATCATACAAGTGAATCGTTTCCTTGCGGACAGATTCAATAGCGGTATCCGGAATAGCTTCAGCGGCAGCAGACAGATATTTTGGTGTTGCGACAGAAACCTCTCTTTCTGGCATAAGATTGGTAAGAAAATTCACCAGGTGATTTATAAAAGGGAGCATTACCAGGATGCCAATGGTATTAAAAATGGTATGAAATACAGCCAGTTTCAGCGTGTAGTCATCAGCAGCAATACCAACCATATTAGCAAAACCATCGACGGCTGCAATAATTTGGTAAATAAATACAATCGCAATAATAGCGGTGACTAAATTAAAAATAAGGTGTGCCCCAGCCAACCGCTTACCTTGCACATTTGCGCTCATAGAACCAATGATTGCTGTAATTGTCGTGCCCACATTAGCACCGATTGCTAAAGCCAGACCATTTTCATAAGTAATTTGTTGAGCTGCCAGAGCAGTAATAATAATAACCAGAGTAGCGTGGCTGGATTGCATTATGACCGTTGCAGCAATACCAAGAGCGGCAAACAGGAAAAGTCCGGGATAACCGCTCACGGAGAAAGCTTTCAGATCAATGGTTGTTCTGAAGGCTTCAAAACCTTCTTTCATATGATGGATCCCTAAGAAAAGAAATCCTAGTCCCGCCAGAATATAACCAATACCTTTCAGATGTGTTGATTTTTGAAAAACTAAAATGATGCCAAAAACCAGCATCGGCATTGCATAGGCGGAAATTTTTACCTTAAGACCAAAGCCAGCAATCAACCAGGCTCCCGTTGTTGTCCCTAGATTAGCCCCAAAAATAATGCCTATCCCTGCCGCAAGGCTGATCAATCCCGCACTAAGGAATGAAATGGTAATCACTGAGACCAGCGAACTGGACTGCATCAGCGTCGTAGACACAATCCCAAAACTGAGACTTTTCCATAACTTGTTGGTGGTTTTTTTCAGTAGCTGTTCCAATAGCCCACCGGTAAAGGCCTTGAAACCTTCTTCCAAAAACAGCATACCAAATAGAAAAATAGCAACGCCTGAAGAAATTTCCTTAAAATCAGGGCTGATCCAGAAACCGTAGGCAAGTACGAAGAGAATTGTTGGTAGGAATATTTTTTTGATCATATTAGAACTAACCCAGCTGGAATGTGACAGAAATGTGACAACATTATTAAGTTTACTACAATATCCCTAATTAAAATCCTTATATTACAAATTTAACTCGTGTGAAAGCTATTTATTATTTTTTGCTTGACTTATATCCTCTTCTTACGTCTAATTTTCATTTTCTGTTTGGCATATTCACGCATATCTTCGACCGTGTCGCTTTCATCCATAATTTCAACGCCTAGTAATGTTTCAATACAATCTTCAAGGGTGATGATTCCCTCAGTCTGATCATAGCTATCAACGACTAGAAACATATGCTCTTTTCTCTTAATAAAAAGGTCGAGAGCCTTAGAAACTGGAATGTATTTATTGATCGTGAATATTTTATTTTTAATCTCTTTCACTGCAACCGAATCATCCACTGTTGCTTGATGAAAAATTTCTTTTGTTAAGACAATTCCGGTAATATTATCAATTGTATCAAGATAGATCGGGGTTCTTGAAAAACTATACAATTTTTTACTGGTCATTATAGAACGGATACTATCATGCTCTTCGACTGCAAAAACAACGCTTCGGGGTGTTAAAATATCCTTGATTTTAATTTCATCCAGAAGCAGTACATTCTCAATAACATCTGACTCTTGTTCATCAATAACACCCTCATCTTCACTCAAAAGAGTACTGGCAAGAAGTTCTTCCTTAGAAAGCGTGATGGCTCCTTTTTTATTTTTTGAAATTCGATCGGTCAAAAAAAGCGTTATAACAATAATAGGATAAGTTATCCATATAAGGATGCTGATGATATAAGCGGCTATCGGAGCTAACTCTTTCCAGTAAAGTGCTCCAATAGTTTTCGGAATAATTTCAGAAAAAAATAAAATAGCAAAGGTTAATACAACAGAAACATAAAAGACTGCGGTCGAACCAAATATCATTCCGGCCTGAGCACCAACACCAGCTGCACCCAGTGTATTCGCAAGAGTATTGAGAATAAGAATAGAAGCTATCGACTTATTGATGTTAAGCTTGTGCATTTTCAAAAGAAAACCGATTTTTGGACGTTCTTTTTCCAATAAAGAAATATAAGACATATTAACCGATAGTAATACTGATTCAAGAATTGAGCATAAAAAGGAAATTGTTATGGCAAGGGTAAAATATATAACTAAGAGACTCATAAAGTGAAAATTCCTTAAACATAGCTCATGTAATATCATCTTAAATAAGTGATATTACATTCTTTAAGTTCATTGTCAGTTGTAAAACCACGTTGGACAAAGCGTTGTCAGATTTAAGAGAGGGCTCAGCTCATCTGCTTTAATTTTAAGTAAGCGTAATAATTTTTTCTAGGCAATACCATTGTATTTGGTTTGATCGATTCACGTTTGTCCAAAAAGATCCTACCTTCCAACACTGTACTTCCTACTGTAGTGCAAATACCCATACTAAGGATAGCAGCTTTTTTGGGATCGCGGGTACGAAGTGACTTATAAACTTCACTCATGCCAATAAATTTCGAGGCTTTAACAGGACAACAGGCCAAAAGTAATAGATGTTTTTGCAGTTGAATTTCAAGAATGGAGCAGAAACAATGCAGCAATCTCTTGAAAATCGGGAGAAGATAAGTTACAGAAAAATTTATCTTTAAAATCAATGAGATAAGTATGGTGCCCAGGAGAGGACTTGAACCTCCACGACCTTGCGATCACTAGCACCTGAAGCTAGCGTGTCTACCAATTTCACCACCTGGGCATAACCGCTTTGGGTTGGAGCCGGAATTATACTCTTTTTTTTTACAAAATACTCCCTTTTTTTCAATTTTAGGCAATTTTTTTCCAGTAATACTTTTTTATTCATATTTTCATGTATTGCCTATAATAAACAATGCATTATAAGTACAATATAGAACAAAAATCACCACCGAAACCCTCTGTAAAGAATAGAGACAGACACTGAGCTAACAATGGATATTCATTTGTGAATCATTTTAAATGGCGATTGTTCATTATTACCTTGGCCTTGATAATTACTGCCATCGTTTTTTTTATCATTGGCGAAAAAAATGATTTTCTTGATCCCCAGACCAGTCAACAGATTACTGAGCTTAAAAAACTCAGCCTGAACACTGCTGCTCACCTGCAACTATCCGAACAACAACGTCAAAATAGCATCCTGTCGCTCATTGATCATCTTGGGCACCATGCTCAGGAAGCAAGTCAATTAAGCCGGGAGCAATTCAATAAACAGCAATGGCTGATGTCAGTTATTATCTTATTGTTGTTTTTCTACTTAAGCTACATACTACTTAAAGTTCTACGTACTTCCAGACAAATCGAGCAATCCAATTCACGTATAAAATCTGAAATTGCCAAAATACAAACCACCTTTGCTTCTATTGGGGATGCCGTGATCACCACGGATTTTGAAGGCGTGATTGATTATATGAATCGATCTGCCTGTGAACTGACTAATTACCAAGCAGAAAAGAATACCAAACTACACATCAAGACCGTATTTAAAATATTTAATGAAAATAACTTTTTACTGGATAACCCGGTTGAACAGGCTTTGCATGAACAACGGGTTATAAAAGGCAAGCATAATATCCTGTTACAACAACGCGGCGGTGAACAACTACCCATTGTCTATACCATTGCTCCCATTCACGATTCCAGCAACAATATCATTGGTACTATCATTGTCTTTCATGACACCAGTGAGACCCATAAGCTCACCAAGGCATTGTCCTGGCAGGCAAGTCATGATGCCTTAACCCGTTTGCCCAATAGAACCCTTTTGAAAGACAAACTGGAAAACTCACTGAATGAAGTTATTGAAAATAACACATTGCTGACCCTGTTTTTTATTGACCTGGATGGTTTTAAACCGGTTAATGATAAATATGGTCATGAGCAGGGAGACAAAGTTCTGAAAGTCATTGCCCAACGTCTGCTTGATACCATCCGAAATGATGATATGGTGGCGCGCCTGGGCGGTGATGAATTTGTTATCACCTTATTATCGTTTAACGAGCATGGCGAGATCATTAACGCCTTAAACCGTGTGATGAGTACCATCTCACAGCCAATTCCTGTTGGCAGTGCCAATATTGTTCTGAGCGCCAGTATTGGCGTCACCATTTTTCCAGATGATAACTCTGATGCCGATACTCTATTACGACATGCGGATCAGGCCATGTATATTGCCAAGCAACAAGGCCGCAATCAGTATCATTTTTTTGATGTGCTGTCGAATCAGGTCATCACCCGAAAGGAAAAACAACGCCAACGTCTGGAGCTGGCGCTTAAACAGGATGAATTTTATCTGGTGTATCAACCCAAGGTAAATATGCGCACTGGGGAAATCTACGGCTTTGAGGCCCTGATCCGCTGGGATAATCCCCAGGAAGGTATTATCCCACCCGACCGGTTTATCCCTCTGTGTGAAGAAAATAACCTGATCATTCGCATCGGTGAGCTGGTTTTTGCTAAAGCACTTGAGCAACTGCAAAAGTGGATAAATGCCGGTTTTGATTTCCACGTCGCCATTAATATTTCACCGAAACAATTTCAGGATGATAATTTTATAATCAAGCTGGATAAACTGCTGGCAGAGCACCCTGAAATCCCGGCTGATCACATTGAACTGGAGGTCCTGGAATCAGCAGCGTTGCAGGACACCAGTATGGTCAGCGAAATTATCAGCGCCTGTCATGAACGAGGAATTTCCGTAGCCCTGGATGATTTTGGCACTGGTTATGCCTCACTTTCCTATCTAAAACAGCTACCCGCCGATCAGCTTAAAATTGATAAATCCTTTATCCTGGATATGCTCACTGATGAGGGCGATCGCGCCATTGTAAAGGGCATTATCAGTCTGGCTAAAATTTTCGACCGCCAGGTGATTGCTGAAGGAGTGGAGTCCAAAGAACATGGTGTTATGCTGTTACGCCTGGGTTGCGACGTAGCACAGGGTTATGGTATTTCCAGACCACTAAAAGCAGAAGATGTGCTCTTATGGGCCAAATCCTGGACCCCTGATCCCAACTGGATATTATGGTCAGAGACACCTTGGGATATTTCGGATTTTCCTCTGCTCATTGCCCATAGCGATCACCTTACCGGTATCAACAATATTATTCAATCCGTGCAACAGAGTGATTCCGAAAGAGAGCCATTTGATTTGTTATCACATCACGATTGTCGTCTGGGAAAGTGGTACTATGGTATTGGTAGGGATAAATATGGGCATCTTGACTGTTACCATGACGTTGAAAAACCCCATGAACAAGCACACACCATCGGCAAAAAAATGTTGCAATTACGTGCTGAAAACAAACAACAGCAGGCCATTGCATTGATCCCTGAAATCATTGCCGCACGCGATGAAGTATTGGAGAAGCTGAATCTGCTGCAGCAGAATATTTTAGCGCAGAAGCAAGATAATACCCTGGCTGAGTAGCATCATCCCTGTTCAATATCCGAACCTGAATTAAACAGCCGAAATCAACATAATGGCAGTATTGACAACAACATTGATAACAGCCGCTTAATTCACATTAGTCAGGATGGCTGTCAGCTTAAATCCCTTGCTTTCATATAGCCCTGTTCGCTGACCCGACTCCATTGGATGACATTTTTTTTGAATTCAATGAATGAAGCATAAATTTTCTTTGACAGTTCATCATGCTTACCCACCTTGGCTACCACATCATTAGACAAAGCATGGAGTTTTTTGATCACATCATCCGGGTATTGACGCAGCTCCACTTTGTGTTTACTGACCAGGGTCTGTAATGCCTGATTATTCCTGGCAGTATAATCGGCCAGCATATCCTGATTCGCCACCCGGCAAGCTGCTCTCACAATCGTCTGCAGGTCTTTGGGTAATTCATTAAAAGCATCCTTATTGATCATGGCTTCCATAGTGGAGCCGGGCTCATGCCAGCCTGGATGATAGTAAAACTTGGCAACCTTGTATAAACCAAAGGCCATATCATTATACGGACCGACCCACTCGGTGGCATCAATGGCTCCGGATTGCATCGAAGTATAAATTTCGCCTCCAGGCAGGGTGACCGGCGTTCCGCCCGCCTGTTTCAACACTTCACCACCCAGACCGGGGATGCGCATTTTCAGACCTTTCAGATCATTCACGCTATTGATTTCTTTATTGAACCAGCCACCCATCTGTACCCCGGTATTACCGGAAGCATTGGGGATCAAATTGAATTTGTCATACAACTCTTCCCACAGCTTCATACCGCCGCCGTGGTAAAGCCAGCCATTCATTTCCTGTGCCGTCAGACCAAAGGGTACGGAAGTAAAAAATTGTGTCGCCGGATGTTTGCCTTTCCAGTAATAAGCACCGCTATGGCCCATTTGTGCAGTACCTCTGGAAACCGCATCAAAGACTTCCAGTGCCGGCACGATTTCATTGGCGCCATAGACTTTAACTTTTAAACGACCGCCACTCATTTCATTAATGGTTTTAGCCAGAAATTCAGCCCCGGTGCCGAGCCCCGGAAAATTTTTCGGCCAGGAAGTCACCATTTTCCATTTAATGGTTTTTGCAGCAGAAGCGGTTTTGATACCGCCGACCATACTCGCCGTGGCAACCGAACCGGCACCAACCCCTTTTATAAAATCACGTCTTTTCATTATTGTTCCTTTTTACCCTCATCCTGTCCCTTTCCCGTCCGGTTAAAGAGGGCAAGGGGGTTTATTATTACTACTATACAAGCTTAAACCAGATTGGCGATATTAAGCATCAACCATCGGGTGCCGTTGTAGTCAAAGTTAACCTGAACTCTGGCTCTGGCTCCGCTGCCTTCAAAGTCGATAACGGTCCCGTCACCAAATTTCTTATGACTGACCCGCTGGCCAATATAGACATCACCCTGTTCGTCAGAACCCGTTTCATAATCCGTATTATAAGCACTGGTATTATTAAATGTGCTGTTTATAGCCCTGACCTGTGTCACCAATGAAGCCGGAATTTCCGATAAAAACTGGGACGGATAAGCCAGCTCATTACGTCCATAAATGGTTCTGCTTTCGGCATGCGTCAGGTGCAATTGCTGTCTGGCACGCGTGATGCCAACATAACAAAGCCGGCGTTCTTCTTCAAGTCGACCGCCAACATAGTCCTGAATGGCGTTTTTATGAGGAAACAGGCCCTGCTCCATACCACTGAGAAACACCAGTTCAAATTCCAGTCCCTTGGCACTGTGCAGTGACATCAACTGCACACAATCTTCCCAGGCATCGGCCTGGCCTTCGCCGGCTTCCAATGCGGCATGAGCCAGGAATTCCGCCATCAGGGACATGGCGACCTCCTGCTGCTCGGCATTATCGCTTTCTTTGACCGCTTCCAGTAATGGATCGCCTTCATCGTCAAAACGTTTGGCCGCATTCACCAGCTCTTCCAGGTTTTCTACTTTTGCCTGAGCACGTTCACTGTTTTCCTTGCCATGAAAATCTTTCAGCTGCGACACTTCGACGATATGGGTCACCTGTTCTGCCAGGGTCATACTCTCTTCATTGGTACAGGCCTCCAGCTCATCAATCAGATCGATAAACTTCTGCACGGCGCTGGCTGCGCGCGCGCTCAGCTGCTTGCTGGCGATCAGCTCCTGAGCACTTTGCCACAGGTGCTGCTGACTATCCCGCGTGGCCGCACGAATGATATCCAGTGTGCGCTGACCAATGCCCCGGGTTGGAGTATTAATGATGCGCTCAAAGGCCGCATCATCCTGACGATTGGACACCAGCCGCAAATAGGCCAGCGCATCTTTTACTTCTGCACGATCATAAAAGCGCAAACCACCATACACCCGATAGGGTATGCCACGTTTCACCAGTTCATATTCATGTGGCTGAGATTGGGCGTTGGAGCGGTATAAAATGGCCACGTCACTGCGCTTGCCACCACCGTCAATCCATTTTTCAATCTGACCGGACACGTAAGCAGCTTCATCAATTTCGTTAAATGCCTTATAGATTTGCAATAATTCCCCATCACTGCCTTCGGTCCAGAGCTCTTTTCCCAGTCGTTCGGTATTATTCGCGATGACCGCATTGGCCGCTTCAAGAATATTGCCCGTAGAGCGATAATTTTGTTCCAGGCGAACCGTGGCGGTCTCCGCGGCGTTAAAATCGTTACTGAATTCACGGATATGCTCAATTTTCGCACCGCGCCAGCCATAAATGGACTGATCATCATCGCCCACCACAAAGGTATTCATGGCCGTTTCAGGGAGGTTATTGCCACTGAGCACTTTTAGCCAGGCATACTGAATGGTATTGGTGTCCTGAAACTCATCCACCAGGATATGACTGAAGCGTTGCTGGTAGTGCTTTAATAAATGCGGCTGTTTCAGCCAGAGCTCGTGAGCTCGTAATAGTAATTCGGCAAAATCCACCAGCCCGGTTCGCTGGCACAGGGCTTCATAGTGATGATAGATATCGAGCATGAATTCTCTGCCATGGAATTCCCGGGCATTTAATTGTGCTGATCGCAGGCCATTATCTTTGCAGTCATTAATAAACCATTGCACTTCTCGGGGTGGATGTTTTTTATCATCAATGCCCATTTCTTTCATGATACGTTTCAGCAGGCGCAGTTGATCGTCGCTATCAATGATCTGAAAATTTTCCACCAGCCCGGCATCTTTCCAGTGCGCGCGCAACAGGCGATGAGCCAGACCATGAAAGGTACCGACCCACATCGTGCGCACCGGGGTTTTCAACAGGTTTTCAATGCGAAAACGCATTTCTCCCGCTGCTTTATTGGTAAAAGTCACCGCCAAAATGCTATAGGGCGAGACATTTTCAACCTGCACCAGCCAGGCTATGCGATGCACCAATACCCGGGTTTTACCGCTGCCTGCACCCGCCAGGACTAATGTGTTCTGAGCTTCTGAACACACCGCCTGACGTTGGGCTTTATTGAGTGGATCGAGTATTTGGGAGATATCCATTGATAATATTTAAATTGCCATTGATTAGGGGTTAGAACTATTTAAATGTTAGAACTATGTGAATTATATGGCTGCGCCTGTTTTTGTGCAATGGCATGATAGCCCCGGACATTCAGGGCATGGCATCTCTGTCAATCAGGACATCCACGCCATTAATCGCCCGTATCTGCGCCACCGGCAGGGCTTCCCCCCGCTGCCATTGCTGCACCGCGGATTTTTTTCCGGCCCCCGTGACCAGGATAATGACTTTATCGCTGTCTGCCAAAGCTTTCTTGCTCAGACTGACTCGTTCTGATGGCGCTTTGGGGGCATTGAAAACCGCATGCGTCAGCTCATTTTCATTGTGCAGCTGCCCGGGAAACAAACTGGCCGTATGACCATCTTCGCCGATGCCCAATAAGGTCAGATCGAAGGGTAAGAAGGGCCGGATGCTATCGGCATATTCCACCGCAGCCTGCTCAGGTCCATGTTCGGCTGCGATAGGGTGAAAATTTGCCCCGGGGAAATTCACCTGCTCCAGCCAGCTCTGCTGGATCATCACACTATTGCGTTCGGGATCATTTTTTTCCAGACATCGTTCATCACCAATAAACAGATGCCATTTTTCCCATTGCTGATCCTGCTGTGCTAATAGTTCATAAATTCGTTTTGGTGTCGTACCGCCAGCCAGAACCATTTTGAATTGTCCCTGATGAGAAATTGCCTGTTGCGCCATGAATAAAATTTTCTGCACAGCATTTTGCGCGACGTCCTCAGCCGTTTCCAGTGGTAACCATTGTATTTCGTCTGTCATAGTAATGTTGCTTTAAATTGATGAATTTGAGTTACCCGCATAGAGGGCTGGCCCATACAATGCCGTTTTATCATTCATAATCACTTTAACCGGCATGTCTGCCAATAAATGTGCCATTCTGCCCTTTGACTTAAAGCCCTTGAGAAAGTCACCCGATTGTAATGCCTTGATAATTTTAGGTGCAATACCACCGCCCAGAAATACTCCACCTCTGGACATGATTTTCAGTGCCTGATTACCCGCTTCCACACCATAGAAATACACGAACCAGTCCAGGGCCCGCTCACAGATCGGATCGTTGCCTGCCATAGCGGCCCTGGAAATGGCTGCGGCTGCATCGCCCTGTGTCATCTCCGCCACCAGCCATAGCGGTGGCTGAATTGCTTCGTCATGGCATAGAAACTGAAACAGATTCTGCAATCCCATGCCTGAAACAATTCGCTCCCAGCTGACATGACCTGCATACTTGTTGCTCAAAAACTGATACAGGCGGTATTCCTGTTCGGTTGCCGGACTGAAACCAGTATGACCACCTTCAGAGGCGAAAGGAATGTGTTTGCTGCCATCCCAGAACATCCCAGCCTGACCGAGTCCGGTTCCGGCCGCAATGATGGAGGCATTTCCGACAACGATTTTGCCGTGATTTAACACCACAAAGTCGTCCTCATCCAAAGCCGCGATGCCCCAGGCGTTCGCTTCAAGATCATTAAGCAGGCTAACCGAGTGCCAGGCAAATTGATGCGCAATCTTACGACCATCAATCACCCAGGGAAGGTTAGTCACTTCACAGCGATTGTCGCTGACAGGACCTGCAATACCCAAGCAGACATTCTGTAATGACAGCTTCTGGCTATCAACGTTCTCGTCTAGTTGTTTTAAAAACCGGGTAATTATGTCTTCCAGAGAAGCAAATTCAGCATTCTTCCAGGTGGATTCAAATAAGGATTGCACTCGCTGATTTTGAACTTCAAACAGTCCCAAATTGGTTTTGGTTCCGCCAATATCGCCCGCCAGAACTTTCATATATGCCATTTACTCTCTATACTATTAATCAGAACCTGTCGGCACAATTGCTCTGTCACAGGTTTTTTTACTGTATGCATTTATGGAGCGTGATGCAATGAAGATTGCTCATTTTTTACCAAAAAAACTCATCTCAAGCCTTTTCTTACCTTTGTGTGTCACAATAATATTAAGCGCCTGTCAGTCAAATGAGTTCACACCGGAAGAAATCGCCAGACAAAATGCTGCGGATGCTGACGTTTCCACCATTTTGTTTGCACATGAACTTGATAATCACGCCTCGTACAATGTCCATAAAGATGGCTCGGTGGTCATCAAATTTGATCAATCGGTCAATTCACCTACCTATACATCAGTGGTTGACGAATTACGTGCCACACCCACAATTAAGAGTGTTTATGCCGAGCAGAGTGGTCGGCAGGTCTGTCCTTTAAGATCAATTCGATAATCTGGTCGACCTGATTGATAATCGCACTAATGAGCTCAGTGCTGGAAATGAACTACTAGAAAATGAAATTAAATCATTGTTTATCCCG
>Ga0316204_10005379_pt1 | contig 21229 bp, 20 predicted proteins | sample 6monrhotite_MG_2_FD_205661 | JGI IMG/M metagenome (GOLD analysis project Ga0316204, IMG submission 205661) | Microbial mat bacterial communities from mineral coupon in-situ incubated in ocean water Damariscotta River, Maine, United States -... | ecosystem: Environmental > Aquatic > Marine >... | reverse complement strand
ATCATTCTCTCGCCACTAGACTCTATCAAAACAATGCTCGTGTACATTTTGATCAAGCATTAATGAATGATGCCCCTCATGGTAAACGCCTTGTTTATGGCGGACATATTATTTCGATCTGCCGAGCACTTAGTTATAACGGATTAGGTAACAGTATCTGGCTTTCTGCGATTAACGGAGGAAGTCATTGTAATCCTTCTTTTGCTGGTGACACTATTTATTGCGAAAGTCGGGTGTTGGAAAAATCGGATGTTAGTGCTCGTAAAGATCTTGGCTTAGTCAGAATTCAAATGATTGGAGTGAAAAATCAGTCGCCTGAAAAAATTGAAACACTCTATAGCGAAACCGATGGACGAAGAAAACATCATTCCGATGTGGTATTAGATCTTGATTATTGTGCTTTGATGTTAAAGTAAACTTTTGGTTTATTTTGGATTAATTTTAAGCTGATCTTTAACCAAATCTCTTGGCAACATGTTTTTTATTTTATTTTTTTGATTTCTTGCTAAACCGATAGCAAAACCATTAAACATTAAACATTAAGATGACTTCTCCATTGTTTATTGAAGTATCTTCAACTGTAAAATCTCGCCCCTTAAAAAAATCTTCCGCTTGTTGATGATTTAATTCTATTTTCTGCATTTTAATCTGATGAGAAAAGCACATGGCAAATTCGTGAGTGCTTCTAATTTTATTGGGGTATATTTCTGCTAACTTAATACCACTTCGATTGAGCCTAACGACCGAGCTTATCAGATCAAAGGGTTTAGGAAAAAGCCAAATCTCTTTATCTCTTTGCTTGATAACACAATCAAGTTGAGAAAGTTCCAATCCAAAATGAGATAAATAATAACTCTCAACCTGTTTTAATTGATTGCGATTAATTTCGTTAAATGGCGAAGAGATATCACCATTAAAATAAGTTATTTCTGACTCTTCTGGTTTTGTAAAAGCGCAAACAAAAAAACCTTCACTATCATAAATATGCGGTAATACGTGCAAGAAACCTTCTTGAGTGATTGCCTTTTCGGCTCCATCAAACAAACTATTTAATGGTAAAATAGTCGCATCAGTTTGTTCAATCAGATATTCTGCAACTTGCTGGTTCTCTTCTGGTGATAAAGTGCAAGTTGAATAGATTAACTTACCGCCAGGTTTCAAACATTGATAGGCCTTCAATATTAATTCTTTTTGTAACTTGGCTATTTTTTCAACTTTATCAAGTTGCCAATTCACGAGTGCGTTAGGATCTTTTCTTACCGTCCCTTCACCACCACAAGGCGCATCCAGTAATACATAATCAAATAAGCCCGATAATCTATCACCCAATTTGCGCCCATCAAACTGAGTCATGCAGCTATTAGTGACGCCACAGCGAACTAAGTTTGAGTGCAAAACTTTAACTCGACTGGCGGAAATTTCATTGGCTAAAATCAAACCTCTATTACTAACTAGTGCAGCAAGTTGAGTGGTTTTTGAACCCGGCGCCGCAGCAAAATCTAATAGCATCGGATTGTCTATCAACAAATCGGTACTCTCATCTTTCAAGAGTGCGATTGGTGGCAACATTGAGCTGGCTTCTTGAATATAAAAGAGTCCCTGTAAATGCTCAGGTAAATTGCCTAAAGATTCGCTAACAAGAGTAAACTTATCGTGAGGTTGTTCAGCCAGATCGGCTTCAACCCAAAAACCTTCTTCACACCAAGGAATAGGAATGAGATTGATATGATATTGGGTGGCTATTTTTTGAAAATCAGAAACGGAAATTTTTAGAGTATTAACACGAACGCTTTTCCTTAACGGACGAGAACAAGCGGCAATAAATTCATCAGCTTCAGATTCTGCTAAAAAAGTTTGCTTGGCGTGATCAATATATTCTTGTGATATTTTGTTAGCGACCAATTCTTGAACTGAATTTTCCACCTAACAACTAACCCCATGCATCGTTACGTTTTCTTCCACGAGCAGCAAAAACCCAACCAAATAAAATTCCGATAAAGATAGTTAAACCTCCAGCAAAAAAGACTTCTCGATTAAATCGGCTACTGATCACATCATTAGATTGGGTTAACTGATCAAGCTCTATCTGCATTTGTGCAATCTTAGCCTGAAGATTACGATTAGTTTCTTCGAGAGGCGCTCGCGCGCTTAATTCCGCTTGTAGACGCTTTATTTCTGCCTGATGGGTTAGCTTTAATTGCTCGATTTCAACCAGTGCTTTGTCTAAATTAATGTTAGCACTTGGCAGTAAATAATTAGATAAAATCCAAGACTTAAAACCATTTTTATCCATGATTTGGGTAAAACCATTTTCAGTTTTACCATCAACTATTTGCAACTTAGTTCCCGGAGGGTATTTTTTTGACACTTTATATTCTTTAGATGGCCCTGTTCGACTCCACAGCCCTCGATCTTTATCATAAATATAAGCACTTTCAGCCGAGACAAAAAAGCTCGCTATTAACAGAGGTATAAAGAGAAATAACACAATTTTTTTCATTTTAATCGCCATCGATTAGATAAATTGACTTGATAAGACCCAAATTGTAACGAGTGTGATTGTTGAAATAAAGGTGATTTATCAACTAATCATGCCGAAAGCAAAATTTTAGATAAGCATTTATCGTTTTTTTTGAATGACAACTAAGTCAATGAGTGGTTAAATAGCGATATATCCGTCCGATCATAAGGTTATATAAATGGCCAGTGAACTCGAGCTAAAATTAGCCGCCTGCCCAAAAAAATTAAATCAAATCAAAGGATTAGACTTTCCTGGAATTTCATCTCAAAGCCCTTGGCAAACCAAGCATTTGGCCAACGTCTACTTTGATACCAAAAATTTCAAACTGAGAGAGTTAGCCGTTGGGGTGCGTATTCGAACTATCGAAGAGCAGCTAATTCAATGTGTAAAATCATCCGGCAACGCTATTGGCGGTCTTCATCAGCGAAGTGAAGATGAAATTGAGCTGACATCTAACCAGTTAGATATATTAGGCATTCAAGATCCTTATCTACAAATTTTAGTCGAAGAAGCCCTCGAAGAAGACGGCGAGTTTATTCCCTGTTTTGAAACCAATTTTGACCGAACCAATAGCATTATTGTTTTTTCTGATTCAACAAAAATTGAAATATCGCTCGATATTGGAACCATTGTTAGTGGCGAAGAAATTCAAGAGGTTTGCGAAGTAGAGCTGGAACTTATCGAAGGTAGTGCGGATTATTTGTTTGCCCTTGGCCGCTATTTAATTAAAGAACTAAATCTGACATTAGCCAACGCAAGCAAAGCCCGACGCGGCTATAGCTTATGTAAGGGCTTTAATCCTCGTCAAAAGGTGATGCAAGTAACCGCTCTTAGCCAAGGTGTGGAAGCTGAAACAGCTTTTGAGAAAATTTGTTTTTCTTCATTAAATCATTGGCAATACTATGAATTGTTTTTAGAAAAAGATAACGCTCATGGTGCGGTTTTGGAGATGTATCGGGCACTAATGAGCTTACAACACATTTATTTGGTCTTTGGCGGCCTAATTCCTCGTAATGCGACCAAAGACCTCAGGAAAAGCTGGGATTGGCTTGCAGAAGCAATGAGGCCTATTGTCGATGCGGCAAAGCATAAACGATATCTTGTTCGTTATTTAAAATTAAAAGCCGATTGGGATCTAGTCGAAGAGCAACAACAAAAGATCCAAGCTGAAGCGTCTCAAATGATTGAAGAATTCAAAACATTGTTGGCGACTGAGCGATATAACCTGATGATGCTTAACATGTCACAATGGCTCTATGGAAAAGAATGGCGTAATCACATTCCTGAAAACGAGCGCGATAACCTTAGGATGCCGATTATCAATTTTGCCCGTAAACAACTTGAACACATGTTAAAAGACTTAAAGCGCGATATTGGCCCTAAATTAGAAATGGATCCAGCAAGCTATTTTAAACAAGTCTCTCATCTGCGTAGGGCACTTGATACAGGGTTATTTTTTGGTAGTTTATTCGATACCAATATGCGATTAAGCTACCGACAACCTTGGCTAGACATTATTGACGGTATCCGAGAACTACAAATGAACCAATATATCGCAGAACTTCAGCAAGAAAACCACTCACCAGAAGAAATTGAAGAGTGGTTATCGAAAAGAAACCAACCGATATTAGATGCTTTACAAGAAACAAGGCGTTCAGCATTTAAAAGCAATCCATATTGGACTTAGTTCAAATCTCTATTTAACTGAATTTACTCGTTATGAAAAAAGCAAATCATCGTGTCTTTTTTGCTATCGATCTTGATCCTATAATCAAGACCCAGCTGATGAGCTATCAAGATAATTATATTGATCTGGATGCTCAACCAATTGATGCGGCAAATTTTCATATTACTTTATCTTTTCTTGGTGAACTAACAGAAAGAAAAATTGAAACAATAATCGATGGACTTTCACCTATTGAACAAAATCCATTTGAATTAACGATTAAAGATCCTATCTATTTATCCAGTGCAAAAATTTTAGCGCTTGAAATCGAAGATAAAAGAAAGCAACTTCAACAACTCAAAGACAGTATTGAATCGAACATCCGTTCAATCACTCATTTTAATATTGAAAAACGAGATTATTTACCGCACGTTAGTTTGTTTAGGAAAGTTGAACAATTTCCGGATTTTTTCTTACCAATTCAAAAAAATCTATTGGTTGATTCTTTTTGTCTTATGACGTCCGTAGCAACAAAGAAGAGTGTTCGTTATGAAATAATTGAACAATGGCGGCTTAATCCAAAAATATCTATCAAGGAACAACTAGTTGGGAAAGACTAAAATTTTAATCAGAAGTTTACAAGTCCAATATCCTTTTCGTAGCTTATTTAGCTCTAGATTTTTTATCTACAGAGTTATAGAACTCTAATGCCAGCCCAATTTTTGACTTTATTCGTGGATACTTCACCCCCAATTTCAATAATCGTTGGCGCCTTGTAAACATCCAATCACTTATCATGTTAAAATCATTTTCTATGCTGCTTTGCGCATACCTCACAACAAACCCTTTGGATAGTAATTCAGGAGTTTGTCCATATAATTTTTTTTGCCCTAACATTTCAACTCCAGAACCTCCGTATTTGAAGTTAGTTGGATTTAGTTTATTCCAAGCCTTTTCAGGAAAATTATAATTACGCATCAAAATACTTGAAAACTCAGAATGCATCCTGCCTAAAAGGTAAATATCAGAATAACCTAATTTAAATTCACCACTTGTAATATAGATTGCTTCTCTGCTGTTTGTTGCTCCGAAACTCTTGCCGTAAAAATTTAACTCTGAGAGTAGATATATTTTTTGTAAATTCCTTTTTATAGTCTGCTTTGGATAGGCAGAAAGGAATTTTTCAATAATTGGGAGTATTCTTTCTACTTTACTTAAAGAAAGTTTTTGGCCTTGTGCAGAAATAGGTGGTTTTTGCCACTTTTTAGGAAAAAAACTACTTGAATTATAGTTGTAGTAAACTTGAATGCCATAGTTTTTGTAGATATTGCTAACCTTAGATTGAATCTGCAACTCTCCAGCAAAAACGTCACTAACTAAACTATTTAATATGAAAAAGATACATAGTGTGATTGTTGACTGCTTCATAGAACCTATCCAAATGCCTAACGCAAAGTTGAGACGCGCGTTTTTTCCGCGTCGAATTCAAACGTATTGTTAAATACCACCCGATTTCGCCCTAGCTTTTAGTAATTCGGGAATTGTTTTTGGTCGTATCGCTGCTGAGTAGTGAAGCTTCTTATCGGAATCCAATGCAAGTTGATACCATGTGGGGGAATCAACATGAACCAAATAAAGAATTGAATTATTTTTGATCCACTTCCTCATTGCCTTCACCGATTCCGATTCCAATACCAAATTATGAGATGATGCTATATTCGATAATGCCACACTATGTATGGCACCAAAATCCTTAAGACCATAAGGTCCATCATCCTTAAAGTTGTATGGTATACCGACATCCCAAGCTACGAGCTTCATAACTTCTCGCAAATCTCCCTCTTTGTCATCATTTCTATTCGATTTGATATATTTTTTGTAGTCCCCAAAAACATCAAACCGAAAAAAAACCTTCGCGTCCACATATTTTATGCTTCTAATACAATAGATATATGGATAGGACGTTTCTTTGAAATGGTGCGACGGAGGACATTTGAGCTCTACATATAAACAAAACAAAGCATCGTTAATCGCTTCTTCGTTTAACTCTTCCGTTTTATCTGAAACACCAGCCACACAGAAACTAAATGAAAAAATAAGCATTCCAAAACAATATCTAATCATATAACTTATCCTCCCCTTGATATCCATGTTGTGTATTTAACGCTTTGCTTTGTGGGCTGAACTAAACAATAAGTGCCAGTCACCTTATCAACAATCTCTTACAAAAACAATTGATAATCTCTGACGTAAAGAAGTGATTTATCGGGTTGATGGTGCTGGGTTTACAGTCAATAATTAAATCTCTTTTTTATCAAGGAAGATAAGATGGCTGTTAAGCGAAGTGAACAAATTGATACCGAAAATGGTGGTTATTATCATTTGATTTCCCGTTGTGTACCCAAAGCACTTCGTGGGGCAGGCTCTCCGTAGAGCATTTCTCTGTGGTGTCGATGAAGAAAATGGGATTGATTATGATTATCGAAGGCAGTGGATTGAAAAACGAATCCTCGAATTAGCCGAACTCTTTTCTATCGAAGTTTATGCCTATGCGGTGAAAAAACGTCTGAATGACTTAAATTCGTGTAGGAGATTGTCCACATAGTGACTGGCACTTATTATTTATTGAATCGAACATCCGTACAATCACTCATTTTCAATATTTATTACTCTTTTTCTGCATTATTTAAATCAGACTGATAAATTTCTGCTTTTTCATCTGAATTCTTATTTGCTATATCAATCGCTATTTTAAAATTGTCTATAGCAAGTTTTTTCTCTTTTTTACCTAAATATGCCTGGCCTAAACCGTTATATACACGAGCTGTTTTTTCAAATTCATCTTTAGCTTTATTAAATAGTTCAACAGCTTGGTCGTACTTTTTGTACTTAAGGTAGTATTGTCCTAATCTATTTTGCCAATATTCAGATTGGTATCGTTTGGTTTCTAAAACGTCCTTAAATTCAGTCATAAAAAAATCAAAATATTCAAAATCATCACGTTTCCATGCAAGCCAAATTAACGTATCTTTAGTTGAATCATCTATTTTTTCAGAGAAGCCGAAGCGATCTGCTCTTTCTTTAAAATATTTTTTAAGGCTTGGAACACCGCCAAACTCTTCATATTGTTTAATGCTGTGAAAATCATACGAATTATAATTATGATAAAAATATCTTAAGCCGTGAAACATTGCCAAATAAGGAACAGAAGAGTGTGTTTCATTATTAAATAGTTGGCTTTTCCATATTACGTGTTGGTTTTGGTGATTCTTAAGAGTTTTAACTACATCGTTCGTATCATCAATAGTAAAAATATCTTGAATAGAGTTTGCTAAATACAAGTAACGATTCTCTTTAAGATCTATAGATTTAAAACTTTCTAATGATTTTTCATCAACAAAACCACCATTCGCAGATATTGCGCCATCAAATAATTGGCTTCGATGAAACAATAAGTAACTTGAGAAGTAACTCCCCATTTCCCAACCAAATATGATCCGCTCTTGTTTCGTTCTGTATGTGCTATCTATTAACGGAAGCAATTCATTAGAAAGAAATGAAACAAACGCATCTTTTTTCTTCCAAACTAAATCTTTTCTTCTTGGATAAACATTTTCAATCCCAACAATAATCATTTCAGGTACATCTGTTTCGTTGCCTAACGAATGTTGAATTGCCACGGCAGAGGGAAAATGCATTTGACCGTCTAATATATATAAAACAGGGTATGTTTTTTTAGAGCTCTCGTAATCTGAAGGAAGGTGAATATAATAAGAACGTTCACCATCTTCTAAATATTTTGATTTGATTGAATAATGTTGCCCAATATTCAGCTCTAGTTGCTTTTGAGCATGTGCACTTAAAGATAATAAAATCCAACTGATTAAAACTAAATATTTCACTTTCACCTACTCGTTTTTATTGTTTATTAAGTAACGCATTAGTCGATTAATCCTGACTTACTTTTAACGCAGAGAGAATCTGCGTTTTTTGCGTTACTGTTTTTCAAGCAACGTAAAAAATATCAGCGTTACACGTTTTGTTAAGTCGGGCATTCAAAGACAAGCTTCATAACCATATTTCGCTTTGTATTCTACTCCCCTAGCCTTTCCTTTCTGTATTTCCATGCTGGTCATATACTTGACTATATTCTTGAATGATCGATGATCAACATCTCCTCGCTTGACTACATAATTCCATGAAAATGCCTCAATATAGTTTTTCTGGGTTTTATACTTGCTTACCAGTAAGTGCTGCGCAGTTTCACTTTTTTTGTGTGCTGCCTCCAACAATAGGGATAATGACTTAGCTAGGTCTCTCTCCCCCTTAAACTCCCCTCTACCTGCACCTAGCTCGTAACCCAATTGAGCTATCGCATTTGGTTCACCTAATTCAGCCCCTTTATATAACATCAATTTTGCATGTGCTGTTTCTTTTCCAATTGGGTATGCCCTCATGGTTGCTGTCGCATAATAGTACATTGCGGGGGCATAATTTTTGTCAATTGCCTTAAGGAACCATTTTCTAGATTCTTCTATATCTCCATGTCCATCACTAGGCCTAAGGTAATTGGCTAATATAGTGATATGTTTAGCGTCACCTTTTTCTGCTCGTGCTATGCATTCGGGCAAAACGATGTCATATGGACGATCCCCTCTGCATACGCTATCAAAACTCAAATTTAGTGGGCAAGCCTCAACCCAGTTTGCATAAACAAATAGTGTAATAAATAGAATATTTTTCATAGATTCAGCATCCTAGGCTTAACGACTGGGGGAAGTCTCGCGTCCAAGCGAGCTTGACCCGCTTGCATGTCAAGTGTTTATTTTGATAATTTCAAAGATAGTGGTTTGTGAAATCATGCTTATTTTAAGGTTCCAAATGTAACAGCTAATTGACCAATAGCAGAGAGAAGTCGAGCTTTCTTCCTATGTTTGTGTGGCTTATTTGTATCGTATAAAAGAGTATAGTCATATGTGTCTTTAAAAAGCTTTTTTGCTTCGTTTTTCATTTTATTCTGCCATAATGCTTCCGATACAAGAATTGATGCTTTTGCATGGTCATCAACTCTATTCTCAGGTATTTTTCCAAGAAGTCGCTGAGCAAGTAAAAGTGTTTGCCGGCCATCATTTTTAAGGTTGTTTCGAAGCATAGACTCAGAAAGTTGCAATATACTCTTTATATCAGATAGATAGACTTTAGGTGATGCGCTTATTTTATTAAGTACGGAGGATGCTTTTTTATAGCTTATTAAAGCTGATTTTTGTTCTCCAGTCCCAAATTGTTTTTCTGCGAATGTTTTCCAGATAGTTATAGTGAGGTACGGTAGTTTCCTTACAGGACGCTCTGCAAAATAGTTTGCGGCTATTAAGTCATTTCGTTTAATAGCGTCATTGAAAACACGCTTATAAGCCGAAAGTTTATGATCAACGTATAAGTTCTGTCTAAGTTTTGAAACTATCTGATATGATTTTTTTATATGGCCTGATCGTGCTTCGCGTATCGCTTGACTAAAATATGAACCGGTTTCAGTGGTATTAGAGTAGTGAAGAATGTCTTTTGTTCGCTCAAGTTGCTTAATGGTGATTTTTTTAAATTTCGAATTTTTAATATTATTTATTGCAGTTGAAGCGCACTTGATATACATGGTGGATTGAGTAAGGTTATTTTTTTTCCATGCAATCTCGGCCATATCTATACAGGTAAAAGCTAGATCTTTCGCATTTTTAGTTTTTCTAAAGTTAGCTTGAATTATTTCAAGCATCCAAGGCTTAATTTCTTCAGTCGCTGCTCGGTTGATTTTATCTGTAATTCGCCGGTAACTGTTCCCGCCAGTTTCCGTAAAACCAGCTTCAGCTTCTCTTATCGCCTCATAAAATAATTCCTTTGAATGTTTCTCATCACCTCGTGAAGAGTAATAGAGAGCAATATTAATCAGTTCCCCTGATTTAAGGTTATGAGGAGCTGTCTTGTACGTGTTTTCTCTGGCAGATTTTATTGCTTTATGGGTTAATTCGTCTCTTTTTTCCTTAGAAAGGAAAGCAGCGTTACGTAGCAATGAAATCAAGTGATGTGATTGTGTGGCAGGATGTAGCACTTCAATAGTATCGAGTGCATCTTTTATAAAGCCGCCCTTGGCTTGCCCAATAACGATGCTGGGTTCAAATTTGTAGGTTGACCTTGCTTCAAGAAAAATTTGTCGTGCTAATTTTAACCAATCATTTTCGTCAATTAATTTTTGTGTATCAGTTGTAGATAGGGTAACAATTTGAGATGACGCGGAAATACCAACCGATGACCACAGGCTAATAATTAGAATTAATTGAATAAATAGATGATTAGTCATTTTTCAGATTTTTAAATTTTCCTAACGCTTGCCTCATTAGAGGCACTTCTTTTCCGCCTTCTAATGCTGGCACTTGTTATAACTTTTTCCCAGTATAAAAAGCACATACAACCTCATATTCTTGATTTTCTGGTGTTGGCTTTATTATAGATACGACATCTTTATTCGTTGACTCAGTTGTAACCTTATAATAGGTAGAACCTTTTCTCATAAATGGGAATGCATTGGTATATCTAGAACGATAATATACCGGCTTTTCTTTGCCGGGTACCACTCCAATGTTTAGGATCCCGCTTTTTAATTTCTTCTTCATATTACATTTGGAGTTTTCATTTTTGCAAGTCATCCAGGATTGCGGGAAAATATATTTGTATTTCTCTGACCTTTCGTTTTTTTGTTTTTCGTAACCGAAATACATCATATTGGTTTGGTTTTTTTTAAAATTTTCTTCTAACTTTATCCGTTCCATCAGCCCATCATTATTACCATCAAATTCGCTATTCTTTGATATAAAGTGGCTTCGGACATATACATTTTTTGGAAACCAAATATATTTATCTCCATCATAGAATAACGAACATATTTCGTCGTCTTTTACTACTTTACCTAGTAATTGACTATCGGCACTCGTAAAAGTAGAAATCAATACTAAAACAAAGCTCACATAAAAGTTTCGAATCATTACTCGTGCTCCATTGAGTTATAACAGTATGGTAGAAGGGAGTTTATGTCCGCATATCCAAGTTTCAGTGATAGTAACCAAATTCCTGCGACGCTGCAATCCAACAGGTCTCAAGCATAGCTTAAACTATTATTGAATCCTGAAAATGCGACATTTTTGTCGTATACCCCCGATATTCTACTTTAAGGTAGTATATTTTATGTGGTTAATTCAACTACTTAAATAGGAGAAAAAACGTGTATCAAAAAAATACGACATGCCGTATAACAATAAGTGCCAGTCACCAGATCAACAATCTCTTACAAAAACAATTGATAATTTCTGACGCAAAGAAGTGATTTATCTGATTGATGGTGCTGGGTTTTCAATCGATAATCAACACTCTTTTCTTTTATCAAGGACGATAAAATGGCTGTTAAGCGAAGTGAACAAATTGGTATTTTGACTGAACAAATCCTGATTCAAAAGATTTCACTTGTTCAAGTTTAAGTTCAATGTCTCGATCGGTATTACCAAATAATGAAATACCTTTTCCGAGAAGAATAGGAAGTCTTGTAATCGTCATATCGGTCAGTAAACCTTGTTGAATAAAACTTTGAATAGTCAAACCACCATCAACATACACACGCCTAACGCCTTGACTCTGAAGCTCTACCGTTAATAGCTCAACCTTGCCAGAATATAGTTCTGCAAGATTAGCAAATTGGTCAGGTATTTGCCTCCAACTTCTACTCATTACAATCACACGTTTATTAGCATAGGGCCATTCTGGAAATGAAACCGCTTTTTCAAAACTATTTCTTCCCATCACAATGCAGTCAACACTAGAGATAAAATCTTGATAACCAAAATCTTCATCTTTGCGTTGGTCTTTATTCATTTCTAACCAATCGAGCTTGCCATTTAAACGCGCAATATAACCATCTAAACTGGTTGCTATAAAAACTGATAAACGGATATTCATAAATTTATTCCAGTGCTATTAATTCAATCTATTAACTTATTCTATCAGTGCTGTTCTAGTGAGTTTTGTTGCGTTTGCCAATGAAGTTCGAAATGAGCAACAATTTCTTGAGGGCTAGCATAGTACATTTGATCATCTACAACTTGCCCCAAATGTTTCAATGCTTTTAATAAAATAGGCGTTGCCGATTTTTCGTCTAAGGCCAAAGCACTTTCTTGCTTACTTAATTTAGTACCATCACTATTTTTAACCAAAGGTATATGATAATAAACCGGACTTGGTCGATCAAAACATTGATAAAGAAAATTTTGTCGTGGCGTCGAGTCCAAAATATCGCTCCCTCTTACAATATGATTAACACCTTGCTCAATATCATCTGCAACAACAGCTAACTGATAAGCAAAAAGACCATCACGCCTTTTAATAATAAAATCTTGTTTGTCTGATGAAGAAGAAAACTCACATCGGCCTAAGATTTGATCATCAAAGATTTCAAAACCACTTGCAAACTTAATCCGCGTTGCCTGACCCTTTTTTACGGGTAATGATTTCTTTCGACAAAAACCATCATAACCCTGTGAACTACGAGATTCAATTTGCTTGCGACTGCATTCACATTGATAGATCAAATCTTTTTCCATTAATTCATCGAAACGCTGTTGATAAATTGGATTACGTTGACTCTGATAAACAATTGAATCATCCCAATGTAAAGCAAATACTTCTAAGCTATCTAAAATCGACTTGGATGAACCTGCTACTTCTCTTGGTCTGTCAATATCTTCTATTCTCACCAACCAGCGACCATTGTTCTGTTTGGCGATCATATAACTGGCTAACGCGGCAGCAAGCGAACCTAGATGTAATAAACCTGTGGGGCTCGGCGCAAAACGTCCTATCCAAGGTTTATTATTTGAATAAGCTAGCTGTTCGGATGATGGAGGCATGAGCTAGATTCTAACTCAAATTTTGTGACAAAAACAAAACAAGCACCAAAAGGTGCTTGTTAAGTGAAATTTCAATCTCAGATCGCTTACCTATCGATTAACGTGCTTTTCTTTTATTTCATCTAAAGTTTTGCAATCAATACACAAGGTAGCTGTCGGTCTCGCTTCCAATCGACGAATACCGATATCAATTCCGCAAGATTCACAGTATCCATATTCTTCTTCGCTAATAGCTTGAATTGATTGGCCAATTTTTTTGAGTAATTTGCGCTCTCTATCACGCGTCCTTAACTCAATACTAAATTCTTCTTCTTGGCTAGCACGGTCTACTGGATCTGGGAAGTTCGAAGCTTCGTCTTTCATATGACTAACTGTTCGATCAACCTCTTCCATTAATTGCTGCTTCCAAGCATCAAGTATTGCACGAAAATGCTTTACCTGATCTTCATTCATATATTCCTCATTTTTCTTAGGCTTATAGGGTTCAATACCTAATGCGCCAAGCGTTGTAGAGGTTGCTGTTGTTGATGTCTTTTTAGTTGGCATTTGTTTCTCCATCATAATAACCACTTGATATAAAACAGTTTTTCATGATTCAGTTGACTACGAAAAGCGGTTTTCCTGTTCAATAAAAAATCCACTTTTTACCAAGGCGCGGATTTATAGCATATACAAACAAATAGAACAACAGAATTTTCCTTTTTTAGATCCATTTGTTAACCAATTTCGGTTATTGCTTTAAACTCGTATGCTTCTAATTTGTTACACACTTTGTTAATAATTGCGTTCTTACTCGTATCATTATAATCAAGCATCGGAAACTGACCCCAAACCGGTTTTGGCCAGCTAACATCATTAGAAAACCTAACCACATGATGGAGATGTAATTGTGAAACGATATTACCAATCGCCGCCACATTTAACTTATCTCCATCAAATAAATCCATAATAACTTGAGAAAGAATTCGAGACTCATGCTACAATTGATTTTGCTCTTGCAGCGATAAATGGTAAATCTCACTAACATTGGCTTTCATAGGTACTAAAGTAAACCAAGGGTATTGAGAATCGTTCATTAACAACAACTGAGATAGTTCAAACTGACCAAGGGTAAAACTATCTGAATCGAGACGGGAATCGAGTTGGAACATCGTATAAAACCTTTAATAGACAATATGAGAGGATTTTTCGTCCAGTTTATTGCAAATAATTATCAAGCATAAGTGCTGATTCATTCATTTTGCTAGAGTTCGCTATTTTACTGGTTACAAACTTGATATCCCGCAGGCAAATCAGACTCATAAAAAGGAATTAGCGTTTTTTCTGAACAAGAAGAAAAACGACTAAAAAAACCACCATCTTTGTAACCAAAAACAATACCAGAGGGTGGCGATAAATTAATTGATGATAATTCGAACTGATTAAATAAATCCGCCCATACTAACAAAGAACCATTTGCGCCCGTCAGCCCCATAGGTTGATTATCATCACGCCCTAACCAAACAACGGCTAATTTGTTTTGATCGAAACCAGCATACCAACTATCTCTTAAATCATTGGTTGTTCCAGTTTTACCAGCAAGAACTTGATTGGGAAATCTCCAAGAAATTGATTTAGCTGTGCCCTGCTGAGCAACTTTGGTTAGTAAATATCTGATCAAATAAGCCGCTTCTGGTTCAATCACTCTTTCACTCGTTCGGCTATAACGATTCAGTAAATGACCTTGCTGATCTTGAACCGCAATGATTGCTTGTGGTTTGACAGACATGCCATTATTAGCGATCACTTGATAAAGCGTTAAAACTTCTAATGGAGACATCTCTTTACTGCCAAGTGCAATCGAAGGAAAAGCGGCAATATCCCTTTCGAACCCCGTTTGATTAATCGTTTCAACAACTTCATCTAAACCAACTTTCATCGCTAAACGAGCAGTCGCCAAATTATAAGAATTAACTAATCCTTCAGATAAAGATACCATTCCATCCTTATCACCATGTTCAATCTTATCGTAATTTTGAGGCTTCCAAAGACTTCCATCATTACCCGTTAAAGAAAATTCCTTATCTTCAACTAGCGTAGCCAAATTAAACTGTTCTGGCCGCTGTAAAGCCGTCAAATAAACTATTGGTTTGATTACTGAGCCAGTTTGTCGATAAGCATCAATTGCGCGATTAAAACCAACATAGCTGGGATGTTTATCACCAACAACGGCTTCGATTTCGCCGCTAGCTATATCGGTTAAAATGATTGCACCTTGAAGTTGTTCTCCATTTGGCAACTGTTTAATTCGCTTACTCAAAGATTTTTCGGCTTTAGCCTGCAAAATAGGGTCAAGGCTAGTAAATAATTTTAATCCGTCTTTTTTTAATTGTTCAGAATTATAATCAGAAGATAATTCTTTTTTAACTAAGCCAAAAAATGCAGGAACTCGACTGTTTCGTATCGAAGGTTTCTTAACAACCATCAAACTTCTTTCAACCGCCTCGAGATAATCCTGCTCATCAATAATTCCTTGTTCTTTCATTTGCAACAGAACTAAATCTCGCCTTTGTTTTGCTCTTTCTGGCTGGTTGCGAGGGTTATAAAAAGAGGGGCCTTTAACGATACCTATAAGCAACGCAACTTGAGAAAGGTTGAGTTTCTTTAGAGGTGTATCAAAATAAAATTCACTTGCTCTAGAAAAACCATGAATCGCAGAATTACGATTTTGTCCCAAATAAACTTCGTTAATGTAGGCTTGTAGAATTGTTTTTTTATCGTAATGATATTCTGTCAATAACGCCATAATGGCTTCATTACCTTTTCGCCACAAGCTTCTTTCATTTGATAAAAAGTGATTTTTCATTAATTGTTGCGTAATGGTACTGCCTCCTTGAGTCATTTCGCCATCAGAAATATTTTGCCAAAGCGCACGCGCGATACCTTTTAATGAGATCCCCCAATGTTGATAAAAGTTTCTATCCTCGGTCACTAAAAGTGCAGCAACAAAATCCTGCGGAAGTTCATCTAGATTTATCAACTGTCGATCTTGTGAAATTTTGTGCGGGTTAACTTGAATATCACCCAACAACAATGGATCAAGCCGCAAATAATTGATACTTTTTTGTGACGAAAAATCCTTTAACGAAGAGATCTTATTGTTGTTAATAGTTAGCTGAATTAGCTGAGATGATTGCTCGCCATCCCAAAATTTAAAAGGTCGGGTATGAATCACTAATGTTTGTTGATAAGATTCATACTCACCACTATTAACCGCCTTTATACGATTTCGATAACCCAGTAGTTTAAGCTCTTGAAGTAAGTCATTAAAATCAATTGATTGGCCAAGCGAGAAAGAAAGCGAACGAGCATAAACTTTTGCTGGAATATCCCAAGCCTGTTGTTTAAATTCGTGCTTAACTTTAGAATCTAAATAAATTACTAAGAAAAATAAAAAAAATAAACTAATAACTAAAAGTCGTAAAATAATTTTTTTGATTTTTTGAAGGTTAATTGCCAAGTTTATACTCGAATAGATTGGATAATTCAGCTAAAAGAGAGTCGTTACTATAGACTATACTTTTTACGAATAAAGCGTCCTTTGTATCTTATAACAATTCCTTCTTTATTAATCGAAATTAATTCTAAGTTAGGTGCAATAACTTCACCTTGACCATAGAAGGCACCGTTAAGAACAACAAAGCTTTTTTGAGGGTTACTTGAGACCGCGTAAGATGATATTTCTAAATCTGGCAATTCGCTTTTTTCAATCTCAGACAAAGATTCAAATTCTGTTGGTTTGTCAGGAGATATTGATTGTCCACTATCTGAAAACTTGCTTTGTCGATCAGTAGACGATTTACTATTCGAAATATCATTGATATTCGTCGAATTAATCGAATCGTTAGCCTTCTGTTTTTGAGGCTGATACTGAGTTTTTATTGTTGGCGAGCTTGAACTTTCAGTCGTCGTAATGGCTGTTTTTTTGATTTCCGTAAAACGATTGTCTGCCCTACTAGATTCTTTTCCATTAGTTTCTTCAATAGGTTGGACTAGTTCACTTTGCTGACTATTATCATTCTCTTTTGTTAAAATAGCTTTCGAATTATTCGATATTAAATTTTTATTATTAATCATCGCTTGTTCAAGCTGGAGACTAAGCTCCGAAATTTTATTTTCACTAGTCGTTATATAGTAATAAAAAAAACTGACCGATACTATAACGAAAACCAGTAAGTAAGCAGAAAAAATCCTCCACATTTTTAGCTTTTTTAGTAACCATTCATCACTTAACATTTCATCATCAAAGTGAGAATCAGTAACACTAGGTACGTCACCCTTGTTATCTTCTTTGGACTGATTAAGTGATTCTAATAAAATCGACATAAATTAACCCTTACCGCGATAAATCTTGTAGCAATGGAATACCATTTAAGGTTTCACCATTGATGGTTAAAATAGTTTGCATCCCAACAATACCATCAGCGGTAATATTTCGCTGACTTTGATAACGACTAACCACTCGACGTAGCTTTTGATCAAAAATTTGAGTGTTTGACATTTTGGGGTCAACTAATAGTTTCATTTTTTCTGATAGCCAACTAACAGCTGCCCCTTGATCACCTAATTTTAGATCACCCTGATATCCTTGAGGTGTTTGCCATAACATTTGATACTCACCGGTCCAAATCAAAGAGAGTTCATCAAGGCGAATAGCAAGCTCTCTATCACCAAAATGTAATGTTGCTTCCGTTCCAGAAAGTGAACTAAGCGTTCCCCAAAAATTACCTTGAAGTCCTGCAGAAAATTTTAAATTAGCCGGACGATTATATTCTCGTAACTGCTGCCAATTACCTTTCATTGACTTACAAACCAAGCCATAAGTCGCAGCATAATCACAGCCTAATCCATTAACTATCGGTGAATATTCAATTTTCCATAATCCCATCAGTTTTTGCATCGACCAATTGCCGTTATTATCCCAACGCTCATTACCGAGCATTCGATCGATAAGAGAAAGCTGTTCGTTTTGTCCTTGTTGTTCAACATATTGAGGTACTGGATCAATTTGAGGGTTTGACGTAATTTTTGCCGTATTTATCGCAGAATCAGCGGATAAAGATTGTTCAAATGATTCATGCTCTTGTTGAGCCTTTTTCCCCATCTGCTGACCTAACCAATAACTCATAAAAACCAACACCACTAGAACCAGAACAACACCACTCCAAATTAACCATTTTGGTTGATTTTTAGGTTGATATGCATCGGGATGAGTATCCCCTCCCATCACATCATGGATCGCATCACGCATGATTTTATGTTCAACTTGATTCCTATTTCGGCTACTTGCGGCAACCAACGCGCGATCACAGATGGTATTGATCAAACGAGGTACACCTGCGGTTTCGGCATGTAATATTTCAATCGATTTACGACTAAATAAGGATTTACGGCTACCAGCAATTCGTATTCTGTGTAGCACATAAGCCATGGTTTCTTTTAAATTCAGAGGGCGTAAATGGTATCGTGCAGTTATTCGCTGAGCCAGTTGTCTTAACTCTCTTTTAGCTAATTTTTCTTGTAACTCAGGTTGTCCAACCAAAATAATTTGTAGTAGTTTTTTTTGATTGGTTTCTAAATTGGTTAATAAACGAATTTGTTCAAGGACTTCTGGCTCTATATTTTGAGCTTCATCAATCATCACTACAACACTTAATCCTTGTTCATAACACTTTAAAAGATATTCGCTAAGCTTGTCAGTTAGCACTTTTAAACTGTCACAATTTTCTGGATATTCAATGCCTAATTCATCACAAATTGTCGCCAGAAGCTCAATGCTATTGAGTTTGGGGTTAAGAACAAAAGCTAAACGAGTATTTTCTGGTAATTGTTGTAACAGACACCGACAAACCGTCGTTTTACCGGTTCCTACCTCCCCCGTTAATAGAACAAACCCACCACCATCTTCAACCCCGTAAGTTAAATGGGCTAGCGCTTCTCGATAGCGATTGCTCATAAACAAAAATCGGGGATCAGGCGATATTGAAAATGGTCTTTCGTTGAGTGAAAAATGAGTTAAATACATATTTTATTAAAAGTTTGTTTCTATTATTTGGATAAGCGGACAAATAGGGGTATATTGTCGCCTGTATTTTATATATAAGGGGAGCATAATGAGTGAGAATACTACACCAAGTCAAGAAGAAAGCAGCAATTCTACTGAAGAAATAGAACTGACAGCCGATGAAAAACAAATGGCGATGTTCTGTCATTTATCAGCATTTGCCGGATTAATTATTCCTTTTGGAACAATTATTGGGCCTCTCATTATCTGGTTGATGAAAAAAGACCAATCTGAGTATATCGATTATCATGGTAAGGAAGTCCTTAATTTCCAGATTACTATGGCCATCGCTTTTGCTATTTCTTTCGTCTTGATGTTTATATTAATCGGTTTTTTCCTACTCATCGGATTAGCTATATTTGAATTAATTGTGATCATCATTGGCGCAATAAAAGCAAATGATGGGCTTAGATATCAGTACCCGTTTAGTATTAAATTTATTAAATAGGCGATTCTAAATCATCTATGAAAATATATTTAGTCGGTGGTGCAGTAAGAGATAAACTACTAGACTATCCTGTAATTGAAAATGATTGGGTAGTGGTTGGAGCAACTCCAGAAACGCTACTCAATCAAAATTTTAAGCAAGTCGGTAAAGATTTTCCTGTATTTCTGCATCCAACGACTGGAGAAGAATACGCGCTTGCTCGCACGGAAAGAAAATCAGGTTCTGGTCATCAAGGTTTTGAAGTCTTTGCCTCAAAAGAAGTCTCTTTAGAGGAAGATCTTGTTCGTAGAGATCTAACCATTAATGCTATGGCATTAGATGAAAATGGCCAATTGCTCGATCCTCATAATGGCTCAAAAGATATTCAATTAAAACTGCTGCGTCATGTTTCTCCCGCATTTTCAGAAGATCCATTAAGAGTATTACGGGTTGCTCGTTTTGCAGCTCGATATCACCATTTGGGTTTTAGAATAGCCGAAGAAACTAAATCTCTAATGAAGGATTTATCTCATTCCGGTGAATTGAAAACCCTCAGTGCCGAAAGAGTATGGAAAGAGACCGTTAGAGCCATCAGCGAAAAATCGCCGCATATATATTTTCAAGTACTAAAAGAGTGTGGAGGACTCATCGACTGGTTTCCAGAGATTAAATGTCTTTGGGGAATTCCTAATCCTGAAAAATGGCATCCTGAAATAGATACCGGTGTTCATACTATGATGGTACTGGAACAATGTGCCTTATTATCATCGGATAGTTGCACCCGTTTTGCTGCACTATGTCATGATTTAGGCAAAGGTGTTACCCCAAAAGAGCAATGGCCGAGTCACCGAGGGCATGAGAAAAATGGCGTTATGGTGATTGATAAACTCTGCAAACGATTAAAAACGCCCGGCAACTTCACTCATCTTGCAAAAATAGTAAGTGAATTTCATCTTCATTTACATCGAATAGAAGAACTAACAGCAAAAACTATTGTAAAAGTGCTGGAAAAAACTGATGCGTTTCGTAAACCTGAACGATTTGAGCAAATTTTAACCGCTTGTGAAGCAGATTTTAGAGGGCGAACGGGATTTGAACTACGTGATTATCCGCAATCTCAACTTATGAGGAATGCCTTAGAAGTTTGTAATGGGGTTTCTACTCAGGAGATTATTGAGCAAGGATATGAGGGGAAACAAATTGCTGAGCAGATTCATCGGCAGAGAGTTAGTCGGGTTAAACATCTTGGTGATTAATTTTTTTATTTCTTTTAAAGGCGTTTCGTAGCGCTGTGCTTGCCTACGAGTTACTTTTTTAAAGCACAAAAAGTAACCAAAAGTGCTTACCGTTGAATCTAGCTACAAAGTGCTTATTGCTATATCTTCCATGCCTTTAATTTTCTAATTTGTCGCAAGAAACGCTTCGGGCAGAAAAAACTCGCTGCGCTCGAACAGGTTTTCTGCTCATCCGAAGCATTAAGAATTTCACAAGGTCGCTAGAAGCCACTCGGGCAAAAAGATCAACATTAACTATCAAGAAAGAAATTCAGAACATTCAAATTTATCGAAAACAA
>Ga0316204_10005378_pt1 | contig 21231 bp, 19 predicted proteins | sample 6monrhotite_MG_2_FD_205661 | JGI IMG/M metagenome (GOLD analysis project Ga0316204, IMG submission 205661) | Microbial mat bacterial communities from mineral coupon in-situ incubated in ocean water Damariscotta River, Maine, United States -... | ecosystem: Environmental > Aquatic > Marine >... | reverse complement strand
AAGAAAAAATACCATTGGTTTGTTTTTCAGCTAGTGGTGGGGCAAGAATGCAAGAGGCTTTAACTTCGTTAATGCAAATGTCGAAAACCAGTGCGGTTTTGTCACGTATGTCTTCCTTAGGGATACCGTATATTTCAGTGATGACCGACCCTACAATGGGTGGCGTATCTGCCAGTTTAGCAATGCTAGGTGATCTTAATATAGCTGAGCCTAATGCCCTGATTGGTTTTGCAGGCCCTCGAGTTATTGAACAGACTGTTCGTGAAACATTACCTGAAGGGTTTCAGCGTAGTGAGTTTCTATTGGAGCATGGTGCAATAGATGTCATTGTTACAAGAGCAGAAATGAGAGATAAGTTGGCTAGAACGCTTTCAATGCTACAAAAACAACCAGCGTGAAAAATAACCAGGAAGCTTAGGGCAGTTAAAACATTAGATAATGCGTTTTAATGATCTACAGGCCTGGTTAGACTGGCAAGAATCACTTCACCCTACCGAAATTGAATTGGGTCTTGAGCGGATTCAAAAAGTCTGGAATCGTATACACCCTCAGAAACTAAAACCTGTTGTTATTACTGTGGCAGGTACGAATGGTAAAGGCTCTTCGTGTGCCATGTTAGAGTCTATTTATCTCGCAGCTGGTTATAACGTTGGCTGTTACACATCTCCTCATTTTATTCGATATACCGAACGAATCCATATTCAAGGTAACGAGATTGACGAGTCTGTTTTATGTGAAGCATTTGATGTCGTTGATCAAGCTCGCGGAGACTTATCGTTAACTTATTTCGAATTCGGTACACTTGCGGCGTTATATTGTTTTTCTCAAGTTGACTTGGAAGTCGTTATACTTGAAGTCGGTCTTGGTGGGCGGCTTGATGCAGTCAATATTATTGATGCCGATGTTGCATTACTGACTTCAGTTGGTCTCGACCACCAAGACTGGCTAGGTACAAGCCTGAATGAAATCGGTTTGGAAAAGGCAGGTGTTTTTCGTCAAGGGCGCCCAGCGATTTGTGCATCACCAGAACCACCGGAAAGCGTAAAGCTGTATGCGGATAAAGTCGGTGCTGATTACTTGTTACAGGATAAAGACTTTAAAATATCTCAGCAGGGTGCAACCTGGTCATGGTCAGGCCCTAACAATCAGTCAAGATATAGTCTGCCAATGCCCGGGTTACGTGGGCATATACAAGTTCAAAATGCATCGGCAGTGCTTATGGTGTTGCAATCATTAGAAGACCGCTTGCCTGTTAATCAAAATCAATTACGACAAGGATTACATGCAGTGGGTATTCCTGGGCGTTTTCAGGTTATTGCTGGTGACATACCTGTTATATTGGATGTGGCGCATAATCCGGCTGCAGCTCAAGTATTAAAAGAAAATATAGTTGCTCGTGGCTGCTCTTCAAGCACATATGCTATTTGCGGTATGTTGGCTGACAAAGATATTGAGGCGGTGATTGATATTATGGATAGCGCTATCTCATACTGGCATATTGTACCAATTAATACGGCCAGAGGCGCGAGTGTAGCGCGGTTGACGCAACATTTGGTGGCGCTAGGACATAAAGACGTTAATGACTTTAACACAGTCGAGCAAGCAATTACTGAAGTTCAGCGTAATGCCCAGCATGGCGATGAAATCATTGTGTTTGGCTCATTTTATGTGGTTGCTGATGCTTTGAAGTTTTGTCAGACATGATCTACGCTAAGTGACTATGGGACGTGCTCATAGGCGTCATTGAATTTTTACTGTAGAATGATTTTTGTTAATAAACAAAAGGGTTTGATGTGGAATCAGCGTTAAAACAACGATTGGTTGGTGCTGGCGTTATTATAGCTCTGGGAATAATTATTATTCCTATGATTTTAGATGGTGCAGGTGAGCGTCAACTCAGGAAAATGCCAGAAGCGCCTCAAGCATCTAAAATATCAAAAACCGGTTTTATTATTCATAATCAGCAATCGATCAAGCTACCTGATGAAAAGCCTGTGGTCGTGACTGCGCTTAAAGATCAACCTGTCATAAGTAATCAAAAAACCGATCAAATTAAAAAACAACAAGCAGATGTCGTAAAAACGGTTAAAAAGCCTATTGAAAAGCCTAAGCCAGTTACTAATCCGGTTGTTGCAAAGAAAGTTAACCCTGTGAAAACTGTATCGCCCGTAAAAATAGTGAAAAAACCAGCTATGTCGACTTCTAAGCAAGCTATCAGTAGTAAATTACAGAGCTGGGTCGTGCAGGTGGGTAGTTTTACTGACTCGAAAAAAGCGTTCTCTTTACGTGATGATTTACGTAAAAAAAGTTACAAGGCATTTGTTGAGAAAGTGAGTGGTCGTTCAGGGCAGCTATACAGAGTAAGAATTGGCCCTGTTGCAAATAGAGACTTGGCTGAAGTCATATCAAGCAAGCTGAAGACTGATGGCGTTAAAAAAAGTTTTATTACTCATCACCCTTAATTTCTGATTGTCAGGCATGATTTCCGTTCCTGTTACCTAAACTCTCTGATAGAATACGAGTGGTTATTTTTCTATCTTTATTTTTTAGATAAGGTGTTGTTTTTAAAATGAATTGGGTTGATGTTGCAATACTAGTTATTATTTCTTTGTCTGCGGTAATCAGTCTTTTTCGTGGTTTCGTACGTGAAGCGCTTTCTTTAGCTACCTGGATACTGGCATTTTGGGTTTCTATTGGCTTTGCAGACAAATTGGACCCATTATTGAGTGGGATGATCGAATCTCCCACAGCACGACTAACAGTTGCGTTTGCAACACTGTTTCTGATCACATTGATAGTTGGAGCATTAGTTAACTATCTGATTGGTCAGTTAGTACAAAAAACAGGCATGTCAGGCACAGACAGGGTATTAGGCATATTGTTTGGGATTGGCCGCGGCATTGTATTGGTTTCTGTGTTGGTGCTTCTGGGAGGCTTACCTCAGTTGTCACGCGAGAGCTGGTGGCAAGAATCAATGTTAATTGTACATTTTCAGGATATGGCAATATGGATGCGTGACTTCTTACCAGCAGATGTTGCCAAGAATTTTATATTTTAAACGGGTTTTGCCAGCCAGGGTGCAGGCAACTATTCCTCAATGTTATTTGGATAGTTAGGGTAATTATATGTGTGGTATTGTCGGCATTGTTTCGAAAGAACAAGTTAATCAAAGTATCTATGATGCCTTAACAGTCTTGCAGCATCGTGGTCAGGATGCTGCAGGTATTATGACTTGTGATGAAAATAATCGACTGCATCTTCGCAAAGACAATGGATTGGTTCGCGATGTTTTTCATAGTCGCCACATGCTTAAGCTAAAAGGCCAAATGGGAATAGGACATGTTCGTTATCCTACGGCTGGTTGTTCAAGTTCAGCTGAAGCCCAGCCTTTTTATGTTAACTCACCCTATGGCATTTCACTTGCGCATAACGGCAACCTTACCAATGCGATAGATTTGAAACAAGATTTGTATCGCGATGATTTACGCCATATTAATACGCATTCTGATTCTGAAATTCTGGTAAATATATTTGCACACGAACTTCATCAGGGTAAACATCCGATTGATGAAAATGATATTTTTGATGCCGTACAATCTGTCCATAGGCGTTGTAGAGGTGGATACGCCGTTGTTGCAATGATTACCGGGCATGGCATAGTTGGTTTTCGTGACCCGAATGGCATACGTCCTGTTGTTTTTGGTAAGCGTGAATCTGAAGAGGGTGTTGAATACATGATCGCATCTGAAAGCGTTGCACTTGATTCACTCGGTTTTGAAATGATTCGAGACATCGAACCAGGCGAAGCTGTCTACATTGATAAAGATGGGCAATTTTTTAGTCGTCAATGTGCCGATAATCCGGTTTACTCGCCTTGCTTATTTGAGTATGTTTATTTAGCCAGGCCTGATTCTATTATTGATAATATATCAGTGTATAAAGCGCGATTACGAATGGGTGAGTCCTTGGCTGAAAAAATTATGCGAGAACGACCTGAGCATGATATTGATGTTGTTATTCCTATACCGGATACAAGCCGAACTTCTGCTTTGCAGTTAGCTAACCTATTAGGTGTTAAGTACCGAGAAGGGTTTATAAAAAATCGTTATATTGGTCGTACCTTTATCATGCCGGGTCAAAAAGAACGTAAGAAGTCGGTACGCCAGAAACTAAACGCCATTGATCTGGAGTTTAAAGATAAGAACGTGCTGTTGGTTGACGACTCAATCGTCAGAGGTACAACCTCCAGACAAATAGTGCAAATGGCTCGTGATGCAGGAGCTAGTAAGGTTTACTTCGCGTCTGCTGCGCCGATGGTTAAATATCCCAATGTTTATGGTATCGACATGCCTTCTGCAAACGAGCTGATTGCTCATGATCGAAGTGTAGAAGAACTCAGCGATCTAATCGGTTCTGATTGGCTGGTATTTCAGGATCTTGATGCATTAGAAGAATCGGTCCGTCGAGGCAACCCAAAGATCACACGTTTTGATTCGTCTGTATTCAATAACGAATATATAACAGGCGATATCAATAAAGAATATCTCGATGGCTTAGAGCGCTTGCGTAAAGATGATGCGAAAGATAACTTGACATCAGGTTCAGACAAGCAAAATAGTAGCAATGGTGAAGAGTCAGGCCAGATTGATATGCACAATTCTCAATGATGGTAGTTGACAAATAGTAAGTCATTATCTAGTCTATAATCTTAGCGCCGATTTGAGCACCAGCTTGCGGGCGCATAATAAATTCTGCTAAAGCGTATCAACCTGCTTTAGCACTGCTAATGTAGGTTTTTTTTTGCTCATAAACATGTTTGCAAAGTGATAGAATAAACAGAACTAGAGGAAGGTACTATGTCTGACAATCCGTATGATGATTATCAATTGGATACCCTTGCGGTCCGTGCAGGACAGGTACGCTCAGCAGAAGGCGAACATGCTGAACCCATATTCCTCACATCAAGTTATGTTTTTGATAGTGCTGCAGATGCGGCGGCCCGTTTTTCGGGTGATGTCCCGGGGAATATTTATTCGCGCTTTACTAATCCGACAGTACGCACATTTGAACAACGACTCGCTGCGTTAGAAGGTGGTGAGCGTTGCGTGGCAACTGCATCGGGTATGTCAGCTATCTATGCAACCTGTGCTGGCATTCTCAAGCAGGGTGATCATATTATTTCATCACGCAGTATCTTTGGCAGCACCGTTATTTTGTTTAATAACTTTCTGGCTAAATTTGGTATAGAAATTAGTTATGTTGATCAAACTGATATTGATACATGGAAGCAAGCATTCAAGAGTAATACGAAATTACTTTTTCTTGAGACGCCGTCTAATCCACTAACGGATATTGCTGATATTAAAGCGCTGGCAGATTTGGCGCATGAGCATGACTGTTTGTTAGCAGTGGATAATTGTTTTTGTACCCCGGCGTTACAAAAGCCATTAGTGTTGGGTGCTGATATTGTGATTCATTCGGCAACAAAATATCTGGATGGCCAGGGTCGCTGCATGGGCGGAGCAGTGGTTGGTTCTGAAGCTGTAGTCGGTCAGGACGTATTTGCATTTTTAAGAACAGCCGGACCTACAATGAGCCCTTTTAATGCCTGGGTGTTTTTGAAAGGTTTGGAAACATTGAGTTTGCGAATGGAGCGTCATTGTCAGAGTGCGCTAACTATCGCAAGCTGGTTAGAAGAACAAACATCAGTGCAACGAGTCTGGTATCCGGGCTTAGCTTCACATGCACAGCATGAGCTGGCTACAACGCAGATGAGTGGTTTTGGTGGCATCGTTTCCTTTGAAGTTAACGGAGGTAAAGATGCAGCCTGGAAACTGGTTGATGCAACCCAATTATTATCGATCACAGCCAATCTGGGTGACGCTAAAACAACGATTACACATCCAGCAACCACTACGCATGGTCGTTTAACGGTGGAAGAAAGGCAACAAGCTGGCATTAGTGATGGATTGATTCGATTGTCGATAGGCCTGGAAGATGTGATTGATATCAAAAATGATTTGGCTCGTGGTTTATAATGCTTGATCTTTAATGACATTAAAATTATCTCTGAACGTACAAAGCCTATATGAATAAGCTATTATCCATTTTTGAAATTGCCAAGCGATGTCTTGAGTGCAGCGACCCTAAAGAGAAAGTCTTCTTGACGCATTTTTATGTTCGTCAATGGAACGATGGTTTATTATCTAGTGAGTCAGATTCTGTAGTAGAAAAAATTCCGTCTCCTGGGCGACCAGAAAAACCTGTATTGGTACCACCATCAAAAGTCGCAAAACGACCAATGCATACAGAAGAAGGTCGTCAAGCTTTAGTGCATGCAATTTGTCATATCGAATTTAATGCGATTAATTTGGCATGGGACGCAATCTATCGATTCAGAGATATGCCAGAAAATTATTATACCGATTGGTTGAAAGTTGCTGATGAAGAAGCTTATCATTTTTCATTATTGCGACAACGTCTTAATGATATGAGTTGTGATTACGGAGACTACGAGGCGCACAATGGACTCTGGGAAATGGCCTGCAAAACAGATCATGATGTTATGATTCGTATGGCCTTAGTACCCCGTGTGCTTGAGGCGCGAGGTCTCGATGTAACGCCAACAATGATGAATAAATTGCGTCAAGCGAAAGATTTAGCGACCTTGTCAATATTGGAAGTTATCTTACGTGATGAAATAGAACATGTAGCGATTGGTTCGCGGTGGTTTCAATATGTATGTGAACAGCGTGGACTTAATTCAGAATCAACATTTATGGGTTTATTGCAGAAATACATGAGAGGTTTTGTGAAAGGTCCATTTTACGAGGAAGCACGCCTGCAGGCGGGGTTTTCAGAAAATGAAATAGAGATGTTAAAAATACAAGCAGGAAAAATATGAATAATTTGTTAGCAAAATTAATTTTCGTTGTTGTTGCTGTGGTGCTGTCCGCTTGTAGTAATAATGAGGCAAGCAAAGGCGATTTGATTTTAACCTATGAAGATTCTGAGCCAGGTGTAGATGCGTTTACTACGCGCTTGTTAGTTAATGATAATTTTTTGAGAATGGATGATGGGGTTGATGATAGTGGCTACACGTTATATGACCGCCAAGAAAAAATTATTTATTCAGTTTCGCATGAAAATCAGAGTATATTGAAATTAAGTTCGAAAAAATCAATTGAGCGCATAAAACGAAAATTGATAATGGATGCAAAGAAAATTAATGATGCAGCAATGCCGAAAGTGGAAGGAAAAGTACCAGGGCATTATCAGTTAACAGTTAATGATAAAATCTGCGCTACTGTTATTTCTGTTAAAGGGCTACATGAAAAAGCTATTGGCGCATTAAATGAATTTCGAAGATCATTGGTTAGTACTCATTTAAAGAATCTTGCGAATACACCGAGTGAAATGCAAGACGAATGTTTTCTTGCGCACAATGTTTATTCACCATCAAGAACGCTACAGTTCGGGCTACCTATATTTGAAGAAGATAATAATGGCGTTAAACGTATATTGATTGATTATAAAGACGCAGTGAAAACAAATGCCTTGTTATATACATTGCCTGCTGATTACCGATATATTAATCGAGGCAGTAATTAATAATAAAAATATATAAATGGTTATCGAAGAGAAGGTATTAAGAAATTGAGTAATGGTTCATTAATTTATCGCGTTAAGCTTTCAAGGTTATAACCATTCTTATTCCAGCGCAGAACACTGCCTTGCTCATACCAGTCACCTAAAACAATGCGTGTTGCTTGTCTTGGGTCACCCTGGTTATGGATTGTCGGGCGATGAGTGTGACCATGAATTAATAAATGACAATCGTATTTCGATAATGTTTCATCGACTGTCTGTTGGTTGACATCCATAATATCTTCGGTCTTTTCTTGCATTTCCTGCTGGCTTTTGGAGCGAATTTTTTTTGCCAGTTCCTTTCGGGTATCTAATGAAGTGCTTAATGTTTGAGCTTGCCACTCAGGGTTACGAACCATTTGCCTGAACTGTTGATATTGAATGTCATCAGTGCATAGCAGGTCACCATGCATAATCAGTGCTTGTTGGCCATAAAGGTTAATAAGCTTAGGGTCTGTTAATAAGGTTGCACCGCTCATGGTTTCAAACTCGCTACCTAATAAAAAATCACGGTTTCCGTGTTGAACGTAAACAGGTGTACCAAGTTCTGTAAGCTGTTTCAATTTTTGAATGGTGACTAGATTGTCCGGGTTATCATCATCATCGCCTAACCAGACTTCAAATAAATCACCGAGGATGTACAAGGCATCGCTGCCTTGGGCATCCTGTTCGATGAATTGCAGAAACTGTTGTTGTATTTCCGGGTGTGCTGAATCCAGATGCAAGTCAGATATGAATAATGTTTCTCCTTGCATGTGTACTCCTGGAATTGCCCGATTTACTCTGCGGCTTCGGACGCTTCATCAGTGATGATAGTAACTTCTTCAATAATGACATCATCAACCGGTACATCCTGGTGCATGCCGGCTGAAGATGTGGCTGTTTTCTCAATGGTGGTGACGATATCCATACCACTGGTTACCTTACCAAAAACACAATATCCCCAGCCTTGAGGGGTTGGTGCACTATAATTTAAAAAGCTGTTATTTTTTAAGTTAATAAAAAATTGTGATGAAGCTGAATCTGGGTCAGGTGTACGTGCCATGGCAATAGTACCGATTTCATTACCCAGGCCATTGTCGGCTTCATTTTTTATATTTGCTTTAGTATCTTTTTGAGTCATACCAGGTACGAAACCACCACCTTGAATCATAAAACCAGGAATAACGCGATGAAAAATGGTTCCGTTGAAAAAACCGTCTTCAACATAGGAGACGAAATTTTTAACCGTGATAGGTGCTTTGTCAGGGTAGAGCTCTAGAGTGATTGTGCCAAAGTTGGTCTTCATGGAAATATTCATGGTTTTTGTTCCTGTTGAAATGGTTTCAGATGGTTGATGTGTGTTCGTGGTTTTTTGTGTTGCCAACATGGCCACAATTGCCAGAAGAACAACAATTACCAGACTAATATTGCGCGCCATTAGTGTTTTTACCTCAAATTCCTTTAATTACAGGTCGTATGATAAAGCTTTTTGCTGGCAGCTACAAAATCCTTTTGTAGCGGGACACGCTTTTCCGTTAAAATCGGTCTTTCTTGTTATTTAACAAATTTGTCGGCTTATATGAAGTCGCAACACTTGGAATCATTATGCTAGAGATTTACAACAATTTGGTGCGCCGTAAAGAGCCTTTTTCACCAATTGACCCGAAAAATGTGCGTTTGTATGTATGTGGTATGACTGTATATGACCTCTGTCACCTTGGGCATGCACGTGTATTGGTCGTGTTTGATGTTGTTTATCGTTATTTATGTCATATCTATGGTGAACAACATGTGAATTATGTTCGCAATATCACCGATATAGATGACAAGATCATTAAGCGTGCCAATGATAATGGAGAAGGTTTTTCGGAGCTGACCGAACGGTTTATCAGTGAAATGCATCATGATTCTGAAGCACTCAACGTTTTAGCACCTAATCAGGAGCCAAAAGCAACGACGCATATGCGTGAAATTATTAGCATGATTGAAACGCTGGTTGAAAAAGGTTTTGCTTATCCAGCTGATAATGGCGATGTGTATTATGACGTTAGTCAGTTTGAATCATATGGGCAGTTATCGGGTAAAAAAATAGAAGATTTGCAAGCTGGCTCACGTGTTGATGTCGATGTCTCAAAAAACGATCCACTGGATTTTGTTTTATGGAAAGCAGCTAAACCAGATGAGCCACATTGGGACTCTCCCTGGGGTAAGGGCAGGCCTGGGTGGCATATTGAATGTTCAGCCATGTCAACGCATTGCCTTGGTAATCATTTTGATATTCATGGTGGTGGTATGGACTTACAGTTCCCGCATCATGAAAATGAGATTGCTCAATCTGAAGGTGCAACCGGAGAGAAATTTGTTAATGTCTGGATGCATAATGGTTTTGTCAGAATCGACAATGAGAAAATGTCTAAATCGTTAGGAAATTTTTTTACCGTACGTGAAATATTGGCACGTTATCGCGCTGAGGTCATTCGCTACTTTATTTTAAATAGCCAATACCGTAGCCCATTAAATTACTCAGATGTTCAGCTGGACAATGCCCAAGCCGCGTTAGAAGGTTTTTATACGTCTCTGAGGGGACTGACTATCTCAGATGTTGACGAAACAGATCATTACGGCGAACGTTTTTATGCAGCACTAGATGATGACTTCAATACAGCTGAAGCTGTCGCTGTATTAGCTGAATGCAGACGTGATATTAATCAGGCGAAACTAAATAATCAGGAAGAAGCTAATCGCCTGGGAAGTATCTTGGTTAAGCTTTCTGATTTATTAGGTATATTACAAAATGATGCAGAGCAGATCTTACAGCAAGGTGCGCATCCAGTCTCTGATGATAGTTTGTCAGATAACGAAATCGAAGATTTGATCAAACAACGAAATACAGCCCGAGACAATAAAGACTGGTCAGAATCTGATCGCATTCGTGATGTCTTTAAAAATAAAGGCGTTATTCTTGAAGATAGTGCAGACGGTACCACCTGGCGGCGCGAATAAACCATACCAAATAAAAAACTCACTCTCGCCCAATACTCCTAAAAACCATACTATATAAATGGATAATAGGACTATTTTTGACTATTTATTCACATAATTGGGAATAAAAGCCCAAAAAGCTTGCTTTTTTCTACAATTGGGAAAATAATCCCATTCATAGGCATGCATATCTTTATGTATGAATAATTGGATGGCATTTAAGCCGTGAGGAAGGAGTAAGTTATGGTTGTAAAGAAAACAATTGGATCAATTTATCGTTTGGTACCTGCAAGTATTACATTGATACTCGCACTGTTTATTGTTGCGTGCGGTGGAGGTGGCGGAGGGGTATCTAATTCTGATCGTACATTTAGTGGAACGATAACAGGGTTCGGTAGTATTTTTGTAAATGGAGTAGAAATAGAAACGAATGGCGCCAGTATATCGATTGATGATAAATCAGGCAGTGAGGATGATTTAAAGGTTGGTATGCAAGTAACTGTTGTTGGAAATGTAGGGACAGATGGAGCAACAGGTACTGCAACGAGCATTATATATAACGATGATTTAGAAGGTATCGTCATTAGTAATGGTATCAGTGCCAGTCAAACAACAGGAAACCTGAATGTTATGGGTCAAACGGTTACAGTCAGCGAAAACACAATTATTGAAGGTGTCGTTACTCCAGATTTAATTGTTGCGGGAATGATTATTGAAGTAAGTGGTCACGCATCAGGTACTGGTTCTATACAAGCAACGCGTATTGAAGTGAAAGCTATTGACCTGACAACGTATCTGTCAACGCATGCCGAGGGTATTGAAGTAAAAGGCGTTATTGTTAATCACGATGAAGTGAATAGTAAATTTGATATAGGTGGTATTACAGTCGATTATTCTGCAGCAACGCTTGATAATATGCCAACAGGTAACTTTGATACATTATATGTAGAAGTAAAAAGTACTGCAGGTATAGATAGTATTTCAGGTGAACTTATTGCCAGCGTAGTCGAGCTAGAAAGCAATGGTGTTAAAGGTCATGATGGAGCTGATAATGAAGAGGTGACATTAAAAGGGTTGATTACTTCAGATATTAACGGAGATAAGTTTGATGTAGATGGCGTAACGGTAACAGTTAATGCCAATACAGAGTACGATGGAATATCTAGATCAAGTTTATTAACAGGCGTTATGGTGGAGGTAGAAGGTTATTACTTGAACGGCTCATTTGTAGTTGAAGAAGTTGAAGTTGAACACGAGTCTAGTAGTGAAGTGAAAGATACTGTCGCAAGTATCGTTACAACCGCTACTAACACAGGTACCGTATCATTGACATCTGGAAGTGTTGTGACAATAACGAGTACAACAATTATGAAAGATAGTCGTGACAATGGTTTTACACCTGATCCTAAATTTAATTTACAGTCATTAGCTGCCGGTGATTATGTTGAGATACATTACTATGTAGATAATGGAGAGAATATCGCTACGAAGTTGGAACGTGAGGATATTTAAAAAGTAGAAGAGTGAAAAAAGCCGCGTGAAGCGGCTTTTTTTTTGTTATATATTTGTGCCTTACTACAAATTTTGAATGAAATAGATTATAAAGGTGTCTATTATGAAGCTTTAGATATAATCTATCAGTCAGTATGATCACTGATCGTTAACCGCCGTATAAATATAATAATGAGTCAAAGCATGCCAAATATTGATAGCAATACCCAGACTACTTTTAAACAGTTACGCGCACATCTTGAAAGTATTATTGTAGGGCAGGCCGAGTTACTTGATAGATTGATGATTGCCTTGTTAACTGGTGGACATGTTTTACTGGAAGGACCTCCGGGGCTTGCGAAAACAACTGCTGTTAACGCATTAGCCAGTGGTGTTCATGCAAGTGCTCAGCGTATTCAATTTACACCGGATTTATTACCTGGGGATTTAACCGGCACAGAAATATATGACTCCAAGCAGGGTGAATTTCGATTTGTTAAAGGGCCAGTGTTTCATGAAATTATTTTAGCTGATGAAATAAACAGGGCGCCGCCTAAAGTACAGTCTGCACTGCTTGAAGCGATGCAGGAACATCAAGTGACAGTGAATGGCGTAACGCGAAAATTACCTGAGTTATTTATTGTCATGGCAACTCAAAACCCATTAGAGCAAACGGGTACTTATCCATTACCTGAGGCTCAACTTGATCGCTTCCTTTTGCATGTAGAACTGCAATACCCAACTGAACAAGAAGAGATAGAAATATTACGTCGCGACAGGGCAAAACAGAGTGAAAGTGAAATTGGTTCTCCTGATTCTCCCGTTCATCCTGATGCAGTTATGCAAGCTAGAAAAGAAGTATCTGAAATTCACGTAAATGAGAATATTGAAAGATATATAGTGCAATTAATTGGGGCGACTCGGAATTTGGGTCAATATATTCCAGAATGGGACTCGTATATTGAAGTGGGTGCATCACCGCGCGCATCCCTAGCATTGGTAAAAGCATCAAGCGCATTTGCCTATTTAAATGGCCGAGACTTTATAACACCTGAAGATATTATCGAAGTGCTGCCAGATGTCCTGAGGCATCGAATTATTATATCCTTTGCCGCACAAGCTGAAGGTATCGATAAAAATCGAATGATTGAAGGCATAATACAGAAAGTACCTATGCCATAACGATTATGTTTGGCCGAAAAAAACAATCTAATAACAAAAGCGGCTTTAACGCACCATTATTGACGCAAGAGCAAGTGCTCAAATTTATGCAGCGTGGTATGGCGCAGGCGTCTTCTTCACCACAAATTCATTCAGATACTATGCAAAAAAGAAGTGGTGAAAAACTGTCGCCCTTTCGCGGAGGCGGACTAGATTATGAAGAAAGCCGTCCTTATCAGTATGGTGATGATCTACGTAACATAAATTGGCGATTGATGGCACGTACGAATGAATTGTATACAAAAGTATTCAGAGAAGAACGTGAGACAACGCGTATAATTGTTATAGATCGACGTTCAGCAATGCGTTTTGGTACACGAGGGCATCTAAAAATTGCTCGTGCTGTACAAGTTGCATCTTATCTTGCTGGTGTGTCATTAAAACAAGGATATTCCGTTGGTGGTGTTGTTATTCAGCCTGAAACCATTTGGGTGGAGCCACGAAGATCGAATTCAAAGGTCCATAGCTGGTTATATGATGTAGTTGAACATTGTCCTGTTGTTGATGAGAGTCCTTCTAACCCGTCATTGAGTAGCCTGTTGTCTCAATTACATCTCAGGTTGGCATCGGGAAGTCAGTTAATAATAATTAGTGATTTTCATGATTTAGACAAGAATGATAAAGCCATATTATCTCAACTTCGTTCGTCTCATCATTTGTTTACAGTTAAAGTTCAGGATCCAGCTGAAGAAAGCTTGCCTGGATCAGGAGTATGGGCGCTTAATGCACATGATAGTAAGCAATTTGTAACATTGCATTCAGGTAGTGAGCTTCAGAGAAATTATGCTAAAGAGGTTAATAAGAAAAAAGAAAATTTGCAGACCTTATTAAAATCATTGCAAATACCGCTTGTAAGCGTAAGCACTAACGAAGACTTTGATAGCGTAGTTGGGAAGTTGACTCATGTCTGAGCAGGCGGGTGTGCTGGATGGGCTTAGAGATATTGTACAGCCAGGCGCGCCGATTATGTATGATTGGTTTTGGTATTACATGGCTTTCATCGTGATAACAATATTGATAGTGGTGTCACTATTAATAATACGACATCAAAAACACCCAATTGTACGCGCAAAAAAGATATTTAGATCGCTAAGAAATAATTGGTCGGAACTAGAGGCGCAAGAATGTGGTGAGAATATTATCTTAATTATACGCTTGGCCTTGCAGCAGCAGAATATAAGTGAAAAACAATATTTTGATTACGATATGCCATTGGATCAAAAGCAGTGGGAATGGTTGATATCGGAATGCAATAAATTACGTTTTTCAGTGACAAAAGTTAAATCTGGTGACGCGATCGATGTATTACCCTTAATCGAAAAAATATTATGGCAGAATCATTAGACTATATTGCACAGCAATGGCAGTTTCATTTTGCGAATGCATTCTGGTTGTGGGTGCCACTAATTCTATTGGGAGCTTATTTATGCTTAAAAACACTATTGGGTGATCGCCTGAGGTGGAGAATATTGGATCTTGCTTCTACCGGTAGTCAGCATTTTTATCATTCACAATACGCATTAATAAAACGATTAATTGATTCCAGAATAACTAGAACCATGAATTATTCGGGTTGGCTAACTGTACTGCTCTCGTGGTTATGTGTCGTTTTATTATTTGTTTCTCTAGCGCAGCCTGAATGGATCAAAAAACAATTAGAAAAACCTGAAAAATACCGTGATATTGTTTTTGTTGTAGATACGTCTATAAGTATGATTCAACGAGATTATATTTTAGATGGTAAAAGAATTGATCGTATGACTTTACTTAAAGGAATGCTTTCACGTTTTATTGATCAATTAAAAGGCGATAATGTTTCTATTGTTGTTTATGCTGATTCGGTTTTTACCCTAGTGCCATTGACGCGCGATCATGAGTTGGCGAAAACAATGTTATCCAGAATAAAAGTGGGTGTTGCAGGGCGGACCTCAGCTATGGGTAATGCTTTAACACAGGCTGTACATGAAGCGGGTCAGTCAACAAATAAAAAACGTGTGCTTGTCTTATTGACAGATGGAACAAGGCTGACAGGAAAAATCAATCATCATGTTGCTACAGAGCTTGCGAGACAGTCTGGTTTGCATATTTATACAGTTGCGATTGGGGCAAGGTCTGAAACGGCTTCGGAGAAAAAGAATTCGGGTTTAATTTATGATCCGGCGGATACGCAAACGTTAAAAATGATTGCAGAACAGACTAAGGGTAAATTTTATTGGGCGGGTGATACAGATGCGCTTTCTAGTGCTATTCATGACATACAAAAAGCTGAGCAAAGCCAGGACAAGCCTCAAATGCTGTATATTAAAAAGTCGCTTTATCATTGGCCGCTTTTATTTGCATTATTAATATTCAGTGGATTGCAATTTATGTCAATGCGACGAAAGGCTAGAATATGACAGCCTTCGCATGGGAGATATTGCAGTTTAGGCAGCCATGGTGGTTATTAATTATGCTGCAGCCACTCATTGTTATATTATTTCTACGCATACAGACGATCCGGAAAAACAACGATTTTGCCGATGCAGAGCTATTGCCTTGGTTGGTAACTCAATCTGATGTTAAAACAAAGCGACGGTCTCGTCAGCATTATATTGTTTTGCAATTAGTGTGGGTGTTATTTGCCATTGCAATGGCGGGGCCACGTTACCCTGATCCGCCTCAGGCTGTAGATCATTCTAACGGGGTTGATGTAATGATCTTGCTCGATGTTTCACGTTCGATGACCGCAACAGATGTTAAGCCAAGCCGCCTGAAAAGAGCTAAAGCAGAATTGTATCAAATTCTTTCACTTAATAAATCAGACAAGTTGGGTATTATTTTATTTGCCGGTCAGCCGCATCTAATGAGCCCACTAACTTGGGATAGAAATGTATTGCAGTTCTATGTGAAAGGTATACGAGAAAACCTTATGCCAACACAAGGCAGTGATTTAACGGCTGCAATTCGGTTAGCTAATAAAGAATTAAAGCGTTCAGCCAATAAGGCTATTCTTGTTTTGACTGATGGAGAACAAAATACTGACATTAAAGTATCCGATGAAATACTACAAACACCCCTGTTTATTATTGGTGTAGGTACACATGAAGGGATATCAATCCCTGATGCTAAAACTGGTTGGCTAATGCATGAGCGCCAATCAGTTAGGACGCGACTGAAGGATGATACGCTTAAAAAATTAGCTTCTCGCAGTGGTGGTGGTTACGTGATAATGACTGATGATATGAGTGACCTGGAACAAGTCTACTCTCAGGGTATAAATCGATTGACTGAGGAGGTACTCATAGATGCAAACGATAAGCAAGCCTGGGTTGAACTTTATGCCTGGTTTTTATTGTCGGGTTGTTTGCTGCTTTTGTTTACGACAGTCGATTGGGTGCGGTTATTATCTAGAAGTTCACAAATATTACTTATATTCCTAACGGTAGGAGCATTGATTCCGACTAGTGATAGTTATGCAGAAGTTATTTCGCCATCCAAGCAACAAGAAGCCTATCAGCTATATAATGATAAAGACTATCAAGGTGCATTAGATATTTATTCTCTCTCTACAGGTTTTGTGGCTCGAATGGGCGAAGGTGCGAGCTCATATAAAATGCAGGATTACGCGAGTGCTATTACGCAATTTACCCAGGCATTTTTGATCGCAGAGACTGATGTTGAGCGTGCTAATGCGCTTTATAACCTAGCGAATAGTTTTTTTAGTATTAGACGATATGGAGATGCAGTGATTACTTATGAAGATGCATTAAGATATGAACCTCAGCATGATGAGGCTAAAAAGAATAAAGAGTTTGTAGTATCAGTAATTGCCTCACTGAAAAATGATCCATTCTATAACGCAGTAGCAGGCCGCAGGGCAGGAAGAGGACCACGAAGTGCTCGAATAAGTGAAAATGCTGGAGGAAGTGGTGATTTCAGTCTCGGCGAAGAGGAGATTAAACAAACTATTTATTCAAAATCAGAGCAAACAGAAACGGCATTAAATGCAATTGCGAAAAAAGGTCAGCAAGCCCAAGTAGTAGATAGAGGTGTTAATCAACAAGGTGATAAGCGACAAAAAATAATTAGTGCTGTGGATATACTTGAGGCTAGACGTATTGTTTTGCAATCAAAGCAAGATCAATCGTTATTATGGAAATCTTTATTTGAAGACGAAGAAGGATTCCCTGCACCATTGTCAGAACCGGTCGCTTTACCAGGCGTATTGCCATGGTGAAGAAGATAGCTATTAGTTTTATTGTCTTATATCTAGGTGTGTACGGGGATGTTTTTGCTAAAATTAACTCTGATATAGCAAAGAATGATTATACTTTATTTATAAGCAGCATGAATCAAACTATTGCTACAAAAAAAATAAGTGTGGAATACAGCTTGTCATCCTCAGAGGTGTTTGCGCGCCAATTTTTAACTATTCAGTATCGTTTGGAAAGTAATGATCCTTTTATTACTTTGGGGATTGATCATCAGGATGCGCCAGGTATTGGCGCTATTCCTTTAAAGGTGAAAAAACAAAAGACTAATAAAATAGGTGGGTTTAAATATCGATATAGTTTTAATGTGAAATATTTTTTTACACAGCCAGGTAAGCATAAATTAGTTGTCCCTCCTCTTGTCTATAGTGAGGGTGGCAAAGTCATTCATAGAATTGGATTTAAATCACAAATTATAGTTAATAAACCCTTGCCACCATATTTGCCGCCTTATACTCCTTTAGGTGATGTCGATCTATTATCACAGTTCCCAAAGAGTAACTCATGGTTAGGGCTATATGAAACGAATAAGTTGTATTACTGGCATATATATTTGACAGTAAAGAATGTTACACCAGATGTGCTCCCTGAAATAAGGCAGCAGTTAAGGAGTAATAAAAATATTAAATTTTCCCCGGCTGAGGTAGAGCGTAAAACTATAAAAGGACATGATAATCTTACTCAGCAGATCCATTACAGCATTCCATTTGTTCTCAAAACAAATGGAAGGGTGATCTTGCCAGCGATACGCTTACAGCTATTCGATACGGTAAGTCAACGCTTGGTTAATCAAAACTTCGGGTTTAATGCAGTGTATTCCTTGAGTTATTATTTTCATTGGGTTTGTTGGTTGTCAATTATAATGTCGTTAATCTATCTTTGTTGGCTAGTTTTTCCTGGAATAATAAATAAGTTCAAATGTTTAAGGGCTTTGTTTGTTGCTCGACAGCGGATAAAAAAAGCAGAAACAATAATGCAACTTAGAGCAGGGATGCAGCTGCTAGCATTGTCACTTGGCTGGCAAACCAATCAATCCGTGTCAAAATGGATGCTTGAATGGGCTCAGTATTTGGGAAAAGACAAAAAATTCGATGAAGTAAAACAAAGTATTGATATGGCCTTATACGCGAATAATTTTGATGTTAAATATGGTTTGGCAGATGCAAAAAAAATGTTTTGTAAGCCCTTCTTAAAACAGTGCTGGATTGTGTTGGTGCATGCCAAAAGGTTGTAATGGCTGTCTTTTCATTGTTTTGATTTAATTAAAGCAAATAGTGGATTGAACCTTAATGCAATATTATAGTCATATTGTTAAGATCTACTTAAGTGTCGCGATATTATATTAATTATAAAAATATACGGAGCATGCCATGCTAAATAAAATGTCTATTATTGCTTTGATAACTATGTTGTTGTCTATGCCATTAACCGTTTTCGCAATTGGTAATCATGAAGTAATGAAAGAAGATGTCGTTCAGGTTAAATCATGGAATCATTTTGCTAAATTATTACTAGCCTTTCATGAGAAACAAATTTCAGGTAAAGACATAAAACAAACTGAAACAGTTGGTGGTTATAGTGATAATCCTGAACATTATCGTGAAGTTAAATATACGGATAGCAAGAGCGGTAATTTATTGAGTATCGTACAATGGGAAATAAATAATCCTGATGCAGTTCACAGCATTGAAGTATTTGTTTACGATAAAAATAATCGTGTAATACGTGACTACACTGCAGCTTTTTTACCCAACCAGCGAAATGCACCAGTTCAAACCTTGATTAATCTACATTATTACAACGGTAATTTACATTCATTCAAACAGTTTGATGGTTCGAAGGATCTTGTATATGAATATTGTGATGGCAAACTTAACGGTAAGGATATACAGATTCGTCTATTTGAAGATGATCTAGTATCGAACGACTATGATGCGCGTCAGTTATTCAAATCAGCTGAATATAAAGCGTGTTTTAAAGGAGCGAATTCCCAGCTGGGGAAATATATTCGTCCACAGTAGAATTACATTTTTATATTACGTCTGGCTACTGCAGCCTCTATCGTATTTAACATCAAGGTTGCAACCGTCATGGGTCCCACGCCGCCAGGTACAGGTGTAATCCAATCAGCAAGTTGTTTTGCTGCTTCAAAATCGACATCGCCGACTAGTTTTCCATCTGCTGTTCGGTTGATACCGATGTCAATAACCGTTGCGCCTGGTTTAATCCATTCACCTTTTACGAGCCCTGGTTTACCTGCGGCAACAACAACAATTTCTGATTGCCTAACCCAGGATTCAAGGTCATGTGTGAAGCGATGGCAGACAGTTACTGTACATCCTGCTAGTAATAACTCTAGTGCCATGGGTCGTCCAACATGGTTTGAAGCCCCAACAATGAGAGCTTTCCGACCGTAAAACTTCTCGCCTATATTTTCCAATAGTTTAATAACGCCATAGGGAGTGCAGGAGCGTAGAGAGGGCATGCGCACGGCTAGTCGTCCAATGTTATAAGGATGGAAACCATCGACGTCTTTATCTGGCCTGATCGTTTCTATCACTGTAGCTGTATCGATATGATCAGGAACCGGGAATTGCACCAGAATGCCATCAATAGTATCGTCATCATTAAGCTGATTGATGAGATCGATCAATTCTTCTTGTGAGGTTGACGCAGGTAAGTCGTAGCCCGTTGACTTAATGCCTGTTTCTTCACACGCATTGCGTTTGTTCCTAACATATACTTGAGAGGCGGGGTCTTGACCGATGATGACAACAGCTAGACCTGGGGTTACGTCATGATTTTTTTGTAATAATTTGATTTTCTCTGCTACTTCCAGACGGATTTCCGCCGCTATTTTTTTACCGTCAATTAACTGAGCACTCATTATCTTAGTTTACCCTTTAATCTAATGGGCTTATTTTCGCATGCTTATGGATATCTAAACAAGCAGGCAAAATATTTGTAGCGTTATTTATTGAATCCGAAGGACTTAGCTCATTGAAAAAGGCCAGATAAAGTGAATTATGCTAAAAAACTGTTTTTTTTTCATTTTTTATCACCTAAATGTATCAAGGTAATTGACCTGAACGAAGTCAGGACGTATTATCGCAATCCTTGTCACATGTGGCATTTCGGGGTATAGCGCAGTCTGGTAGCGCGCCTGCTTTGGGAGCAGGATGTCGGGAGTTCGAATCTCTCTACCCCGACCATATTTAGAAAATCTGGGCGAAATGGTGCCCAGGGTAGAGAAGTTCGAACTCCCGACGCATATTAAGGACAGTTCGAAACGAGTACTGAAAGTGCGAGTAACATCGGCGCAAAGCGACGATGGCCCCAAAGGGGTGAGGGCTAAGCCCGAATAATCTCTCTACCCCGACCATATTTAAGTTCAGGCAGACATGATTATGCGCCCGTAGCTCATCTGGATAGAGCATCGGCCTTCTAAGCCGAGGGTAGCAGGTTCGAGTCCTGCCGGGCGTACCATTTAAACAGTTTATGGTGGGCGTAGCTCAGTTGGTAGAGCTCCGGATTGTGATTCCGGCGGTCGTGGGTTCAATCCCCATCGTCCACCCCATATTTGGGCCATTAGCTCAGTTGGTAGAGCAGGAGACTCTTAATCTCTTGGTCGAGTGTTCGAGTCACTCATGGCCCACCA
>Ga0316204_10005376_pt1 | contig 21240 bp, 22 predicted proteins | sample 6monrhotite_MG_2_FD_205661 | JGI IMG/M metagenome (GOLD analysis project Ga0316204, IMG submission 205661) | Microbial mat bacterial communities from mineral coupon in-situ incubated in ocean water Damariscotta River, Maine, United States -... | ecosystem: Environmental > Aquatic > Marine >... | reverse complement strand
GGATCGAGCCCCATGGCTATCTATCCGGTGTCCTGACCGCCATCGCAGGCGGGCACAAACAGACCGACATCAACGAACTGCTGCCATGGAATTACGCCAAGCACGTGTGAACAGTGCACCGCTTACGAAAGGCCTGCGCTTGCTCAAAGAAGGTGGGCGGCTGGGCTATATCTCCTCCAACACGTTTTTCAAAACAGGATCGGGCAAGCCCTTAAGGCAGTATCTGGGCCGCGAGGCGACACTGGAAAGCGTTGTGGACTTCGGCGATTTGCAAGTGTTCGAGGGCGTCACCACCTACCCCGCAATCCTGACAATGCGGCGGGGTACTGCGCCCAAGGGGCATGAGATGCAGTTCTGGAAAGTGGACGCGCTGACAGGCGAAAACTTTCTGGCGCGCTGGGAAAACGCGCAGGGGCCATATCCGCAGCAGGCGCTGGGCGCGGGATCGTGGGAGTTGGAAAATCCCGCGCTACGGGCACTGCGCGACAAGATACGCAAAGGCAGGAAAACGCTGAAAGAGGTCTATGGATCGCCAATGCGCGGCGTTGGAACCGGACTTAATGCAGCTTTTACAATCGACTCGGAAACCAAAGAAAAAATTTGTGCTGCAGACCCTAAATCTATCGAATTATTAAGGCCATTCTTGGAGGGAAAAGACTTGAAGCGATGGCGCGCCGAACCGCGCGGTCTTTGGATAATCTACATTCCCAAGAACAAGATAGATATAAAAGACTACCCTGCGATTGAGGGGCATCTATTACCATTCAAGGAGCGATTGGAAAAGCGAGCAACTAAACAAGAATGGTTCGAACTTCAGCAACCTCAAGAAGCGTACGTTCCGAAGTTTCTGTCGCCAAAAGTCATCTACAACCGCTTCACTGACAAGCCAAACTTCGCGTTTGTTGAAGAGGCGATATTTACTAACGATGCACCTTACTTTGTATCTACCAAAGATGCTTCGCTAGCAGCGCTACTGAACTCTAAAGTCTATTGGCTACTTCTTGTTACTGGCGCAACCGCGTTGCGGGGCGGTTTTGTTCAACTGTTAGGTCGATACATTGAACCAATGCCAATACCGAAGATAACAAATCCTCAGAAATCTGCCCTCGTAGCAAAGGTTTCTAAGATTCAAATGTTTGCACAGAATACGCTAAAATTACAAACCGCCCTCACCCGCCGCATCCCCGACCTCTGCCCGCCTGACCGCGACCCGAAACTTACAAACAAGCTCAAGGAATGGTGGACGCTGCCCGACTTTGCCGCCTTCCGTGCCGAAATCAAAAAGACCTACAAGACAGACATCCCCCTGTCCGAGCGCTCCGATTGGGAAGATTGGATCAGCCGAGACCGCGCTGAGATCGCGCGCCTCACCGCCGAAATCACCCAAACCGAAGCGCAAATCGACTCAATCGTCTATGATCTGTTTGACCTGACACCGGACGAAATCGCCCTTCTTGAGGCGTCCATCTAGGGTGCTGCAATAGCCTAACGCTTTAACTTTTCGTTCAACCACGACTTGTATCACATGCCTGTGAACACCACATCGAGCCTTGGAAACAATCAAAGGCACAATTCATGGCTTCATTCAGCGGCTTTATCCGAAAATCCCCCGACGCACGTTTGGCATCATTTCTAAAGGCAAAAGGGGTATACGCTCCCGATGACTTTAATTGGCAAAGCGGGGGGCGCGGAAAGGCGCTTGTTGATGACATAAACGGCCTGATCGCCGAATTGCCAGAGACGGTCCAAGATCGCGTCAAAGCGGAACTGGACCACCTTGCCAGCTTGGCCCCCCCGCAGACTATGACCGCAGCGGGACAACTATGCAGCGCCCAGCGCATTGATCTGGAAGGATTGCAAGGCATCCAAGACGTGTTGCTGATGCTGGCCATTGACCATCCCAAGATATTGGAGCGAGTGGCTGTGCAGGCGTCCCTGATGCAGCGCACTGGCGGCAAACAATGGTCTGCGTTTCAATTTGATGACGACGGGAAATCTTGGGCGCTGGGCGATGACGCGGCCCGTGCAGGTTTTGTCGCGGATGCAATCGCCATTCTTGAACTGCCCGAACACCGTAAGCGCGAAGCAGATTGGTACACCTCTATTCGCGTCCATCCTATCACGGGCGAAGAAACTGAAATCTTGCAGGCGACAATCTATGTCGAGGCCAGCGCAGAGAGTGAATTGACGTTCGGACCATCCGAAGGGTTGGAGCGGCAAATCGTGCAACGGGTTTTGGAAGTCGGGATCGCCTGTAATGCCAAAGAGCGGATTGTGGAAATCTGCGCCCGTGGCGGCAAGAAACTGCGCGATAAATACGCGGCATCCTTTTCCAAGCACTTTGCACCGCAATCTGCGCCGCCCGTTGAAACGCCAAGGCGGGATGTGCTGCTGGCCAACATACGCTCACATCCCAGCTTTCCTACAGAACCTGCCGACCGTATTGCGAAGGTCGAAGTTTCGTCTCTTGAGTTTTATTCCGTCGGTGGCGGTTTCGCGCGGTTTGAGCATCGCGGAGATGACGAAACGATTTACCAATTCCTTGAGCGCCAGTTTGGCGGGCAATCTCCAATTCATGCAAAAGGCTGGACGATAACTGGTGCAACACTTCGGATCATGCAAACGCCCGAAGACGGCAAGCGGGCCAAGACACTAACAGTGACTTTGCGCAGTCCCAACACCACCACCATTCCCAACAAGACCGAAGCGGAGCGCCGGTTTGTTATGGCCCTGCTGGATCGGTGGAAACTGATCGCACCGCCCCCTGAGCCGTTTGATGTTGTAGAGGCCGCATAATTGAATGCGGTAGACCTGTTTGCCGCCCTGCTGGCCCAGCGCGGGCGCGTACACGGTGTCGGCTATGCAGCCTTCCCAGCCTATGATGATTTGGTTGGCGCAGGGCTAATCGAAGAATCTGGCGTGGTGTCATCCGTCATTTGCGATGAATGCGATTCCCCCCATGACGCAGAGATTGTGTTTGAGGGGTCGGAATACGGATATTATTGCCCCGAACTTGGCTTTGTCTCAAAACCCCGTTCCGAGCTTGTGGCCGTGCAACCGAACCTAGGTGCTTTCGTTTCTCAAATCGCCGACGCATTAGGTTGCAAGCGGCGCAAATCATCGCCCCTAGACGCTGACACATGGCGCATTGGGGCCACAGAAAGCATAGCAGGTGACGTTGTGCTGTACCTGCACCCCACCTTGCAGAGCGCGCGAGATGTAAGGGACGTTCATGCGGCCTTGGCCAGCGAGGTGAAATCTCCCTTTGGCGTGATCCTAACGTCTAGCGGCACACTAACTGCGCCCCCTTTTGTAACCGCCCAACTGGATGACGTGTTAAGCTTTGACCCGAAGGCCGGGCGATTCGCCATGGTTTCGGATATGCGCACCATCGCGGGCGTTCCTGAATTACGCACTGGCGGGCGGCCCAATGACTACCGAAAACCGCTAAGTGATCTAATCACACTTCGGGCCAGCCAAGGTCGCACGTTGCAAGGCCGTAATGCCGAAGCAAAGGCGCTGCAGGCGGAATTTTCGGTTCAATTCCCCGACATAAAATGCCCATCATTATCAACGGTTAAGTCATACGTGACCGAAACGAGAAGTGGATAATAACTGGATAGAAACGCACCGTCTGTTTTGATCCACCCTTCGTCCGCCAAGGTTCATCTGTCACCAAATGATGGAGAATGAACCATGACAACTACGAAGCAAACTAACCAGCCAACACCCCCTATCGCCGTGTCACCCGACGAAGCCGCGCGGCTTGCAGGGATCGGGCGCACCAGCCTCTACGCCGCTTTGGCCAAAGGGGACTTGAAAAGCATCAAGATCGGCACGCGCCGTTTGATCAAGATTGAGGCCATCCACGAATGGCTTGCGTCCTACCTGACGGACGGGGAGTAACGGCGTGCCAAAGCAAGCCCGTCTAAGCGGGATCAAGTCTTTTCGGTGTTATACAAAAGCGGAGGCGGCGGCACTTGTCGGCGTTTCCACCCGCACCATTAGGAACTGGACGCGGGATGGGTTGCCTCTGTTGGATGCATCTTACCCGCCCCTCATTCGCGGCGATGATCTGCGCAATCACATCACCGCCCAGCGCGAAGGCCGGAAGGTTAAAACAGACCTCTGCGAGTTTTATTGCCTGCGCTGCAGAAAGAGTCGTGCCCCCGCTGCTGAAATGGCGGACTGCAAAATTGAAGGCAACAAAGCAATGTTAACGGCTTTGTGCAACGTCTGCGAAGGTATCGTTTGCAAGCCGATATCTTTGGCCCACCTTCCTGAAGTTCGTTCAAAACTGGACCTCACAATAGAGCGGGTTGAAGCGACATTATAATGGTGGACATACGCCCCCCTGTATTTCCCATTGGGCCAATGTCCCTCGTTCGCTTCAAAAGCCCCCAGCTTCGCGCAGTTTTGAACCTTCTATTGAGAGCGCCCATCCTAGTGCGGGTGACACAGGAATGGCGGGTGTTCTCTGATTGCCAAAACCTCGGAATTGCATTGCCGGATATCGTGCTGGCCCACCAAAATCCCCCATCTCAAACTTGCCCGCAAGCATAGGAACGTACCATGACAAAAAGACCCAATGAGAAGAATGAACGCCTGAAACGCCGCTTTCTAGAATATCGTAAGTTTGCGAGGCAACTTTCGGAAAAAACGCTGGATCGGGAGATCGCAGCCCTTGAACGGTTTGACGTCTGGAACGGACGCAAGGACTTTGCCCGCTTTCATATTGAGCAGGCTATGGGGTTCCGCACCCACTTGGAACAATGCAAGACGAAGACTGGAACGCTTTTAAGCAAATCGACAATGCGGTCTGTATTGGCCACCTTGCGCGAGTTTGTGCTGTGGCTTTCTCAGCAAGACGGGTTCCGCAGCCGGATCAAAGCAGCAGACGCGGATTATTTCAACCTGTCCCGACGTGACGAAGCAGAGGCCCGCGCAGCCCCGCCCCGCCCAGCGCCCAGCATAAACCAAGCCAAACGCAGCCTTTCCCTCATGCCCAGCACCACACCCCAGCAAAAGCGCGACAAGGCCGTCTTTGCCCTGTTGTGTCTTACTGGGGTACGTGTCGCGGCGCTGGTATCACTCAAGATCAAACACGTCGATTTGTGCGAACAGTCTGTCACCCAAAACCCGCGCGAAGTAGCAACCAAGTTTGGCAAAGTTATCGACACCTTCTTTGCCAAAGAGTTCGACGAAGCTGAAACCGCCCTTGCCGACTGGATGACCTATTGTGATGAGGTGGCCCTGTACGGCCCCGATGATCCTTTGTTCTCAGCAACCGCGATAGCGGCCAAATCAAATTCAGGGTTTGAAGCAAACGGTTTTACGCGCAGCCATTGGAAAAGCACCGAACCTGTCCGCAAGATCGTTCGCGCCGCTTTTGAAGTTGCAGGCGTTCCCAACTACGGCCCTCACGCCTTTCGCCACATGCTGGCACGCCATGCGGCCAAAAACGCGACGTCTGTGGCTGAACTGGTGGCTGCATCGCAAAACCTTGGGCACACCGATATTTTGACGACTTTGCGCAGCTACGGTCAAATCAGCCGCGATGATCAACGCAAGCTGGTTACTGGCAAAACGTCTGATGAAGACTGAAACAGGGCAATCCAAGCGACGGCGCGATGTGGGAACAAGTGTGGGAACGATTTGCAGTAATTGTAAAATTCGTCAATTAAATCAATGCTTTACTGAGGCGCAGTGGCGGAGACGAAGGGATTCGAACCCTCGAGACCCTTCCGGGCCTACTCCCTTAGCAGGGGAGCGCCTTCGACCACTCGGCCACGTCTCCGCTGACCCGTTTATCGGCAAGCTCAATGGGGGGCAAGGGCGAAAAATGGATTTATCTCGTTTCTCGAAATTCCCCCCTATCGGCCGCGACCATGGCATGGGTTGATCTGATCCGAGACAGGCGAAATGGGGCTATTTCAGCCATTTCACTGGCTTGTGACAACGATGTGACCCTCTCATATCTATTTGCAATAAAACGATAAAACCAGAACGCATAGATCATTGGACCCATGAGGTTCCTCTTAGCCGGGAACGATCTGCGCCGGCACACATTATCTAAGCATCAGACCACACAACAGCGCGGCTCGGATTGCCGCCGCATCAGAAAAGGAAACGATATGACACTGTCCAAAATCGCATTGACCACGGCAACCGCCGCCCTGATCGGGTCCGCCGCTTATGCCGACAAAAGCACGCGCTATTACGACATGCGCGCCGACACCTCACAAAGCGCCTCGGTCGCGCCGAACGCCGCCTCAAAGGATCAGCGTGTGGTGCGCGGTGAAACCGTTCCGAACAACACAGCGAGCGAAGAAAACATCGTCACCTACTCAAGCCGGAACGCGCCGTTTAATCCGGGCTACCAGAACACCTATTCGGCCGGTGGTGTTGGGCCGTACAACGACAGCCGCTGATGGCCTCTTCCCAAAATACCAAAGGCGCCCCCATCCGGGGCGCCTTTTTATTCGTCAGCGGGGTCGGCTGTTCTCAGGTGTTGAACAAGAAATGAAGCACGTCGCCGTCTTTCACGGTATAGGCTTTGCCCTCGGCGCGCATTTTGCCGGCCTCTTTTGCTGGCCCTTCACCGCCCAATGTCACAAAATCATCATAGGCAATCGTCTCGGCGCGGATGAAGCCTTTTTCGAAATCGCCGTGAATCACACCGGCCGCTTTGGGCGCGGAGGTGCCGGTTTTGATGGTCCAGGCGCGGGCCTCCTTGGGGCCTACGGTGAAATAGGTTTCCAGATGCAGCAGTTCATAACCTGCGCGGATCAACCGGTCGAGGCCGGCTTCTTTCAGGCCCATTTCTTCAAGGAACATGTCGGCTTCGTCGGCTTCCAGCTGGCTGATCTCTTCTTCGATCTGGGCGGAGATGATCACATGGGCGTTGCCCTGCGCGGCCGCCATCTCAGCCACTTTGGCTGAGAAATCATTGCCGTTCGCCGCTTCGCTTTCGCCAACGTTGCACACATAAAGCACCGGCTTGGTGGTCAGCAGTTGCAGCATCCGCCAGGCTTTGGCGTCCTCTTCGTCCACCTCGACCACACGCGCAGGATTGCCCGCCTCCAACGCCTCTAGCGCCATGCGCATCAGGCGTTCCTGCTGAACGGCCTCTTTGTCACCGCCGCGCACCTTGCGCACGATGTTTTGCAAGCGCTTTTCGATGCTTTCAATGTCGGCAAGCATCAATTCAGTGTCGATGGTTTCTGCATCGGCAACCGGATCAACCCGGCCTTCGACATGGGTCACATCGCCGTCTTCAAAACAGCGCAGCACATGGGCGATGGCATCCACTTCGCGGATGTTGGCGAGGAACTGGTTGCCCAGACCTTCGCCCTTGGAGGCACCTTTGACGAGGCCGGCAATGTCCACAAAGGTCATCCGCGTCGGGATGATCTGTTTGGAGCCAGCAATCGCCGCCAATTTATCCAGCCGCGCGTCCGGCACAGCCACCTCTCCAACGTTGGGTTCGATGGTGCAGAACGGAAAATTTGCCGCCTGCGCCGCCGCCGTGCGGGTCAGCGCGTTGAAAAGGGTGGATTTGCCCACATTCGGCAGCCCCACAATACCCATCTTGAAACCCATGATACCGTCCTTTTTAGATCAGGGGCTGTCCTAGGGGTTTGCAGGGCGTTGCGCAAGCCTCAGCGGGCGTCGCGTTTATAGCGGCGGTCCTCATGGGTCTGATAGATCAAGATCCAGGCCAGCAGCACAAACATCGGATGGGTCAGCCCGCCAGTGAACAATATCGCGGGCACCCAGATCAGGAACACAACGATGCTGAGAAACACCCGCCCCAAAAGCAGGATGGAAAGCGGCGGCAGAAAAAGGGCAAGTACATAATTCATCCCTCTTAGATAAGGCGCCGGGCCGAAATTTGAAGAGAGCAGGTAAATTGGCCCCTCTGGAGATGCAAAAATGCCCCCTGCCCCGCGTGGCGGATTGATTTCCCCGGCGGTTTTGGGCATTGCCGAAGGCAACAGCATTGAAAGGCCACCGACATGACCCGTATTGACGCAAAATTTGCCGATCTCAAAGCCAAGGGCAAGAAAGCCTTTGTGTCCTATATCATGGCCGGTGACCCCGATTTTGATGCCTCTTTGGCCGTGATGCGCGGCTTGCCTGAGGCTGGCGTGGACGTGATCGAACTGGGCCTGCCCTTCACCGACCCAATGGCCGATGGCCCGACGATCCAGCTGGCTGGTCAACGTGCGCTGGAATCCGGGATGACCCTGAACCGCACTCTTGAGATGGCCACAGAGTTCCGCAAAGATGACGACACCACACCGATTGTTCTGATGGGGTATTACAACCCGATCTATTCCATGGGCGTGGATGCGTTTCTGGTGGCAGCCAAGGCGGCGGGCATTGACGGGTTGATCGTGGTGGATCTGCCCCCCGAAGAAGACGAAGAGCTGTGCCTGCCTGCACAGGCTGCCGGGCTCAACTTCATCCGTCTGGCGACGCCAACCACCGATGACAAGCGTTTGCCACGGGTTGTGCAGAACACTTCGGGCTTTGTTTATTATGTCTCGATCACCGGCATCACCGGCGCGGCTGAGGCCGAAGCGGGCGACGTGGCCCCCGAGGTCACACGCATCCAAAAGGCCAGCGGCCTGCCTGTCATTGTTGGTTTTGGGGTAAACACCCCGGCGAAATCCGAGGCCATCGCAAGCGTCGCAGATGGTGTGGTCGTCGGCTCTGCCATCGTGTCCCGCATCGCAGCAGGCGACAGCACGGCGGATGTTCTGGCTTTTGTGAAAACCCTGTCAGATGGCGCACACCGGGCTTGAGCGCCTAACCGCCCGCCGTCACATCGCGGGCATCATCAAGGTATTCGCGCAATGCCGTCAGGGTGGGTTTGATCCGGGCCAGCGCGGCCATGTCAAACCCCTCGGCCAGCAGGGCAAAATCTGCGCCAAGCGCGGTGATCACCTCTTGGCGCATCGCAATGCCCTTGTCCGTTAACCAGACCCGTTTGGACCGCCCATCATCGGGGTTGGAGCGCATTTCGACCAACCCATGCTGCACAAGCCCTTTTATCGTATGGGTCATCGAGGTCTTTGGAATTTGAAAGGCGCGGGCCATGTCGATTGGCACCGCGCCATCGCCCCGCACTGCCAAATGGTTGAGCACCGCAAAATGCGGGGCGATCAATCCATCCGGCAACCGCGCCTCAAGTCGGGCGCGGCTGAGTTGTTCGATGATCCCGACCTCCTTGAAAAAGTCGAAGATCATGGCGGGGTCGAACTCATGCGTCAATCAGCTTGGTCTCCAGTGGCCAACGCGGCGTGCGCTGTGTAGCAGGACCATAGCCCAAGCGCCCCAGCATTTGAACCGTCTGCCCCTTGGTCGCAAGCGTTTGATGGGCCTGCGCGTAATGCGCCTTCATTTCAGGATATTCCTGAAGCGCCTGACTGACCGGATGCAGTGACAGTCCCATGCCCGTGGTCGCCAGATTAAGCCGAAGCCACCGGCGCCCCGCTGCAATCTGATCCGCCCGGCTGTTGCCTTTGGTGGTGATCACCGCATAGGCGGGCGTGGCCATCAGCATATCATGGTACATCTTCAGACCTTGTTTGAACCCTTTGCTGTCTGGGTCGGACAGGATTTCACGGCTGAGCAGTCCGGCCAACATCAGCCCTTCCATATAGGCACCGCCCAGATCAATCCCGTCGGGGTTGGCGTTGATCTCGGCCTTGCCCATCCGCATCAGATCCACGCTTTCCTGCATCGTGCGGGGGGTCATGGTTTCGACCATCCAGGCATCAATGGTCAGTTTACGCAATTGGGCGACTTCTGCGGGATCTGTGTAGATATCCGCCAAAAGCTCCAGTTGATTGGCCAGATCGGCGGGCACTGCGCGATCCTCAAAGGGTTCTTTGCACGACCCCCGCTTCAGGATCTGTGCCGCCAAGGGATCGGCCTTGCCGCCCTGCGCCAGCGCCGCATAGGCAACCGGGCCGCGTGGACCTTCGGGGAACAGCTTCACCTTGGTTCTGTATCCCGCCGCGCCTGCGGCCAGTTCCATCTGTTCAATGAAACACCCCAATCCGATAAAGATCTGCCGGTCCAGCGGATCGGTCTCCGGCAGGGCTTTGGTGCTGTCGCGCATCAGGGTCAGGCCATTGCTCCCTTCCAGCCGCACTTGCCACGGTTGCAGATTGTGCGGGTTCGGCGCGAGCAGTGCAAAGCTCAGCGCATTGAGCCGCGGGTCGTCATATTCGCCCGCCAAAGCCCATGGCCGTAACGCGGTGTTTGGGGTGGTGATCGCGCTGCAACCGCCAATCGTTCCCGTTGCCGCCAACACAGTACCGCCGCCAATCAGCGTTAAGGCTTTTCGTCTGGTAAGGGTCATCTTCATCTCCATTTAGTGCGATTTCGAACTACATATATGGTGCGATATCGCACCAATCAACCCTGCAAAAAAAGAAATTTGATCTTTGGCGCTCTGATTGGTAAGCAAACATTACCAATATGGAGCGAAACACCATGCCCGTCATCACGAACATCAATGATCTCAAACGCATCTACGAACGCCGCGTGCCGCGCATGTTCTATGATTATTGCGAATCCGGCAGCTGGACGGAGCAGACCTTCCGCGAGAACACCTCTGATTTTGACCAATTGCGCCTGCGTCAACGGGTGGCGGTCGATATGTCCGGGCGCAGCACTGCGAGCCAAATGATCGGGCAGGATGTGGCAATGCCCGTGGCGCTGGCCCCGGTTGGCCTGACCGGCATGCAACATGCTGATGGCGAGATCAAAGCGGCCAAGGCGGCGCGGGATTTCGGGGTGCCATTCACCCTGTCCACGATGTCCATCAACTCCATCGAGGATGTCGCCGAGGCAACGGGCGCACCCTTCTGGTTTCAGCTTTATACCATGCGCGATCAGGATTACGTCAGCCGCCTGATCCAAAGGGCCAGAGACGCCAATTGTTCGGCGCTGGTGATCACGCTGGATCTGCAAATTCTGGGACAACGCCACAAGGATCTGAAGAACGGGCTGTCCGCCCCGCCAAAACTGACGCTCAAGACCATGGCCAATCTGGCGACCAAATGGTCATGGGGGCTTGAAATGCTGCGGGCGCAGCGGCGCGAGTTTGGCAATATCGTTGGCCATGTGGAGGGCATCTCTGACGCTTCCAGCCTTGGCGCTTGGACAGCAGAACAATTTGATCCGTCATTGGATTGGAACAAAGTTGCCAAGCTTAAGGAGCAATGGGGCGGCAAGGTGATCCTCAAGGGTATTCTGGACGCCGAAGACGCCAAAATGGCGCTCAAGGTCGGAGCGGATGCGATCATTGTCTCCAACCATGGCGGCCGCCAGCTTGACGGAGCGCTGAGTTCCATCGCCGCGCTGCCGTCCATTCTGGATGCGGTTGGTGATCAGGTTGAGGTGCATCTGGACAGCGGCATCCGCTCTGGTCAGGACGTGCTCAAGGCGTTGGCGATGGGGGCCAAGGGCACCTTTATCGGGCGCGCCTTTGTCTATGGTCTGGGGGCGATGGGGCAAAAGGGCGTGACAACCGCGCTTGAAGTCATTCACCGCGAGCTGGACACCACCATGGCGCTGTGCGGGGAAACACAGGTCACCGATCTGGGGCGCTACAACCTTTTGGTGCCGCAGGATTTTGGCGGGGTCTGGCAGTCTTGAGCCACCCCTGATAGGTCTGGTCTATGTTGATTTTTCTGCGGCATAGGCTGGCCTTTCTGGCGGTCCCCAAAACCGGCACAACCGCCGTCGAGATGGCCCTTCGCCCCAAGGCAGAGGTGGTCTTTTCGCGCAATCGCAAACATATCAATGCCCAGCGGTATATGCGTAAAATCGGCCCGTTTCTGGAAGACACCTTTGGCGTTTGCCCCGAACCTTTGGCGGTGATGCGCGATCCGGTGGACCAGATCCGCAGCTGGTATAAATACCGCACGGCGGACCGGCTTAAGGGCAGCGATCTAAGCACCGATGGCATCAGTTTTGACGCCTATGTGCAGGCGGTCATTTCGGATGATCCGCCCCCCTATGCCCAGATCGGCACACAGTTCAATTTCCTCACCGATGGCAATGGCGCGGTGCAGGTTGAACATCTGTTTGCCTATGAAAACCAGTTGGCATTCCGGCAGTTTTTGTCCGAACGGCTCGAAGACACGGTCGAGATCGCGCCCAAGAATGTCTCACCCGCCATGGATGCCCCGCTAAGCGATGATGTTGCCGCACTTCTGCGGGCGGCCCGGGCCGATGAATTTGCGCTGTATGACCGGTTGATGGCCGCAGATGGCTATCTGCATCACGCGCGGGCGTAGGCCACACGCCGCGCCACGGCAGGGATCAGCGCCAGTGCGGTCAGGCAGAGCATTGCAGCAATTGCGCCAAAAGCCGTGCGCAGGCCGAACCCTTCGGCAATCAACCCCATCAGCGGCGGCCCGAAGAAGAACGCGCCATAGCCCAGAACGGATGCGCGGCTGATCGCCGCCAGCCGCACTTGCGGGGCAACGACCCGCCCGATCAGCGCCAGCGCCAATGGCGCAACCACCGATATGCCCAGCCCAGCAATCGCAAAGCCGGTAAGCGCCACTGCGACACTGCCTGCCAGTGCCGCCAGCACCAGCCCGGCAGCAGAGACCAAGGACGCCACCAGCATCAAATGCGTATCACGCAACCACCGCGACAAGGCATGCCCACTGAGCCGCCCGATGCCCATGGTCAGCCCCAAAAGCGCGGGCTCCATGGCCCCCTCTCCGGCTGAGCCGCCCAAGGTCCGCTCTAGATGCAGGGCCGACCACCCCTCTGAGGCCGCCTCGGCCAAAAAGGCCATCATGACGACCAACCCCACCAAAAAGACCAGAAGATGCGGCAGGCCGTTGTGTGGCGTGTCCGGCATATCCTGCACATCTGGCGCAACCCCGTTGGAGGCCCAAGCGAAGAAGACAAGTATCACGCAGACCCCGGCAAACACCGGCACCGGCGTGACTTCCAAACTACGCAGCGCCCCGGTCGCCAGCGCCCCGCCTGCATAGGCAAAGGAATAAAGCGCATGATTGAGGTTCATCAGCGACCTGCCGGAGCGTTCTTCGATCTCGGACACACGCGCGTTGATCAGGACGTCCACAACCCCGGACCCCGCAGACGCCAGCAACAGCGCAACCGTGAGAAACGCCAGACTGGCCGCCGCCCCTGCCCCGAACATCCCCAGCCCCAGCGCTGCAATGCCCAATGGCAGGGCCAACCCCTTGGCGTATTTCTGACAGGCTGGCGCCAGCCACATCGCCGCCAGCGCCCCGAAGGCGGAAAACAGCACCGCCGCGCCGTAAGCCCCGTCCGAGGCCTCCACATTGGCCTTGATCACCGGCATCTGGGCGAAATACACAGCCCAAGTCATGCCAATAGCCAGAAATCCGGCCAGGGGTTTGCGGGTCAAATAAAGATCGTTTTTCAAGCTCATGGAACGGGCTTGCCACGGCTTGCCGCAAAGGCCAAGAGCGCGGATGCGGTTTTGCTCTTTCCACACCGGCAAAAGGCGTCTATACGCGCGGCTTCACGCGGGAATACAGCCTTGGAGGATTCCCGCCCTAAATATATTGGAGATTAAAATGGCCGGAGAGATTCCAGATCTTGAAGCCCAGGTTCGCACGGGGACAGGCAAGGGCGCCGCTCGTCAGGCGCGCCGTGACGGTATGGTACCAGGTATTGTGTTCGGGGGCGACAACGACCCGCTGCCGATCAACATTCCTTTCAACAAGCTGCTGACAATGCTGCGCAAGGGCCGGTTCAAGTCCACCCTGTTCAACATGAAAGTCGAAGGCCACGATGATGTTCGTGTGATCTGCCGCGACGTTCAGCGCCATGTTGTAAAAGACCTGCCAACGCACGTCGACTTCATGCGCCTCAAGCGCACCACAAAGGTAAACCTGTTCATCAACGTTGAAGTTCAGGGCGAAGAAGAATCGCCCGGTCTGAAAATGGGCGGCGTTCTGACGCTGATCCGCCCAGAAGTTGAACTGGTTGTGACCGCTGCTGACATTCCAGAAAGCCTCGTCATTGACGTGTCTGCACTGGAAATCGGCGACAACCTGACAATTTCCGACGTGAAATTGCCAGAAGGTGCCAAGCCAACAATCGACCGTGACTTTGTTATCGCTCAGGTGTCCGCGCCTTCCGGTCTGGCCAGCCAGTCCGACGATGACGAAGAAGAAGTCGCGGCAGACGAAGTGCCATCCACAGAGCAATCTGACGGCGAAGAATAAGCACCACGCGCCATGCGCAAGTGCTGAAAGGGGTCGCATCTGCGGCCCCTTTTGTTTTTTCCGGTGCCCCGCCGTGAGAAAATTTCAAAAAATCTCCCACCAATGTCCATCTGCGGTCTGCCCGTTCGTCATGTCTATGAAAGCACCAAGGCTTTCCTACACAGATTGAGAGGACATCATGACCATTTGGACCATTCTCGCAGGGGGCGCAGGCCTTCTCGCATTGACCGCCGCCGGCACGCTTCTGCTGCCCCGCCACATTCATGTTGAACGCCACGCGGCGATCGACGCAGATCCAGCCGCGGTGCTGGCACTGGCCAGATCCAACGAAGGCTATCAGCGGTTTAACCCCTATCTGACGGCAGATCCGGCCCTCAAGATCAGCCACTTTGGGCCACAATCCGGCGTTGGATCCGGCTTTGATTTTGATGGCAAGGACGGGACAGGCCGACAGACAGTTGCAGAAATCAGCGCCGACGCCGTGCGTTATGACATTGATCTGGGCGCCATGGGCCAACCCACACAGATGATCAAGGCTGTGGCAACGGCCCATGGCACGGATGTGACCTGGAGCATGGACATGGATCTCGGCTTTAACCCGGTGGCGCGCGTCTTTGGCCTTTTCATGGATGGCATGATCGGCAAGGCTTTTGAGCAGGGCCTGACCAATTTGGCATCCGCAACCTGATTTATTGAGACCAAAGGATAGAACAATGCGTTACACATTTTTGCTTTATACGGACCCCGCTGATCTGGCCCATATGACCCCTGATGATTGGGCGGCCGAAAAAGAGGTTTATGGCGCCTATATCGGTGCGCTGCACGAGGCGGGCGTGTTTGTGGACACCGATTGGCTGCAACCGGTGCAGACCGCCACAACCCTGTCGGTCAAAGGCGGCAGCAAGCAGGTGCAGGATGGCCCCTTTGCCGACACCAAGGAAACCTTGGGCGGATATTTCGTGATTGATGTGCCTGATCTGGACGCCGCGATGGCATGGGCCGAAAAATGCCCCGCTGCAAAGACCGGCAAGGTCGAAATTCGCGCCTCGGCGATGGGCGGAGAATGACCCAAGCGGCCCGCGCTGCCGAAATGGCGGCGCGGACATCTTATGGGCGGTTGCTGGCGTTTCTGTCGGCCCGCACCCATGACATTGCCCTGGCCGAAGACGCGCTTTCGACTGCGTTCGCCCGCGCGTTGACCCATTGGCCCGCCAAGGGCGTACCGGACAATCCCGATGCATGGCTGCTTTCGGTGGCGCGCAATCATCTAACCGATCATCAGCGTCGCCAAACTCGGTTTCCCACGCAAAGCGAGATCCCCGACATGCCGGATACCGACGCAGATGACAGCACATTCCCGGACGAACGTTTGGCCCTGCTGATGGTCTGCGCCCATCCGGCCATCGCAGCGGACCTACACACCCCTTTGATGCTGCAAACGGTGTTGGGGATCGACGCAAAGACCATCGCGCGGCTCTTCATGGTCTCGCCTGCGGTGCTGGCCAAACGGCTGGTGCGGGCCAAGGCCAAGATCCGCGATGCGGGCATTCCATTTCAAATTCCGGACACCGATCAATTGCCCTTTCGCAGCACCGCAATTGCCGAAGCGATCTATGCCGTGCACGCCCATGACTGGCTCGACCCAAGTGATGGCATGGGAGAAGAGGCGCTATATCTCGCGGACTTGCTGGCACAGTTGTTGCCGGATGACCCAGAGATCAAAGGGCTGGCGGCGCTGATCGCGCTCAGCCATGCACGGGCGCAGGCACGTGTTCAAAACCGCAGTTTGGTTCCAACGCCGCAACAGGACGTGACCCTATGGGATGATCGGTTGATCGCCTATGGCAATCGCCAACTGACACTGGCCCATAGTTTGGGTCAATGGGGCCGCTTTCAGATTGAGGCTGCGATAGAAGCGGTTCACATGACCCGAAAGGACAGTGGGCAAACCGATTGGACCGCGCTGAACAAGCTCTACCATGCGCTGTTGCAACTGGCCCCCACAGCGGGCGCAATGGTCGCACAGGCGGTGGTCACAGCACGATTGCACGGTGCGCAAGCAGGGTTGGAGGCGCTGGACAGGGTCGAGGCCCAAACCGGCAGCGGCTTTCAACCCTTGTGGGCCGCGCGTGCGGATTTTGCGCTGGAACTGGCGGACCTCAAATTGGAAAATTGTTGTTTTGACAAGGCAATATCCCTGACCACTGATCTCGCAGTTCTGCGGTTCCTGCGCCAAAAGCGGGACAACCTGCCAGCAGATCCATAGGTTTTCTGCCATCCCGAGCATTCCCCTCGCCGCACAGCAGCGTTACAGTGCCGCCCAGTTCAGGAGTGATGTGATGAAATTGATTGTTGGTCTCGGCAACCCCGGTGGCAAATACGCCCGCAACCGGCACAACATCGGCTTTATGGCCCTTGACCAGATCGCGGCGGATCATGGATTTGCCCCGTGGAAAGGCAAACATCAGGGCAGCGTCAGCGAGGGGCGTTTTGGCTCTGACCGGGCCGTCTTGCTGAAACCTGAAACCTTTATGAACAACTCAGGCCAATCGGTGCAGGCCGCGATGCGGTTCTACAAGCTGGACCCGGCAGATGTGATCGTGCTGCACGACGAGATCGACCTCGCCCCCGGCAAGGTCAAATGCAAAAGCGGCGGCGGCCATGCGGGGCACAATGGGTTGCGTTCAATCCATGCCCATATCGGGCCGGAGTATGACCGCGTGCGCCTTGGGGTCGGCCATCCTGGTCACAAGGATGCGGTGCCGGGGTATGTGCTGCGCGATTTCCCCAAGGCCGACGCGGATTGGCTTGACGATGTGCTGCGCGGGATCAGCGATGGCGCGACCTATCTGGCGGCGGGCGACACCGCAAAGTTCTTGAACGCCGTGGCCATGCGGGTGAACCCGCCCCGGTCCGGTACTGGCACCAAAGGCCCCAAATCGGCAAAGGCGCCGGACCCTACCCCGACAGAAGCCGTTGAAGAACCGCAAAAGTCTCCGTTTCAAAAACTGATGGAGAAGTTCAAGTGAACCTCACGCAAGCCTTCCGCGCCCAAGCCGACGCTTGCGCAGGCTTGGGCTCGCCTTTCATGGGCCAGCTCTTGACCATCCTCGCAGAGCATTGGCCCGCGACCGGTGTTTTGGCCGCCAAGATGGCAGGCTTTGACGGTGACATCGGGCCTGCGGGCCACTCGCTGCCGCTGCGCATCGCAGGTGGGCTGCACGCGCTGGTGCTGAGCGGCCAATCCCCCGAGCTTGCCGCGCTTTACCCGCCCCATGCCGCCTCTGACAGCGATCTGCGAGACGGTGTTCTGGCGGCCCTCCACCAACACGAGGCGTTCATGCTGGATTGGACAGACAGCGCCCCCCAAACCAACGAGGTACGCCGTTCCGCTGCCTTGATCGCGGGTGCCCATGTCGCCACGGCCCATTTTGACCTGCCCATCCGGCTAAGCGAATTGGGCGCAAGTGGCGGTCTCAACCTGATGTGGGATCATTTCGCTGTCGACGCTGGCGGGGTGCGCTTTGGCGCCTCCGATCCGGCTTTGGTTCTGAACCCAGAGTGGGATGGCGCCCTGCCCCCGGAAACAACGCCGATCATCGCGGATCGTGCTGGCGTGGACCTCAATCCGCTTGACCCAACCACCGGCGATGACCTGCTGCGCCTCTCGGCATATCTCTGGCCCGATCAACCCGAACGGCTTGCCCTGACCCGTGCAGCGGCAAGCGTCGCCAATGCGCCGCTGACGAGAGGCGATGCTATTGACTGGCTGGAACCACGCCTTGACGATGCCCCCGACGGACAGTTGCACCTGATCCAGCACACGGTCGCATGGCAATACTTTCCCAAAGCCGCACAGGACCGTGGCCGTGCGTTGATCGAGGCCGCAGGGGCAAAGGCCACCGCCCGGCGCCCGCTGGCGTGGCTGTCGATGGAAAGTGATGGCGACACCACAGGCAAGATGGGCGCGGCACTGGTGCTGCGGCTTTGGCCCGGTGATCTCACGCTCAATCTGGGGCGGGCCGATTTTCATGGCCGTTGGATCAACTGGGACTACGCAGGGTAAAGCTTGGCATCAAAGACCCGCCTGTGCTTGGATGATGTAGGGACAGATGGGGGATCATGATGCGTAGGTTCGGTAAATGGCTGGGGCGGCTGCTTTTGGCGCTGGTTCTGGCGGCTGTGGTCGTTGGCCTGTGGAAACGCGAAGAGATCACGCGCCTGCTGGCGGTGAACTCCCTGTTCAGCGCAGAAAAGATTGTCTCGAACTTCAGCCATATGGACGCGGCCTTTCTGACCACCCCAGTGCCGCGCGGCAATGGCCCGACCACGGCGCTGGATTATGGCCCCGAAACCACCCTGCCATCGCAGGTCAATCAATGGATCACGGACCGGGCCGTCACCGCGCTTGTGGTGCTCAAGGATGGCGACATCGTCTATGAGAACTACTTTCAGGGCACCGGGCCGGATGATCTGCGGATCTCGTGGTCGGTCGCCAAAAGCTATCTGTCGGCGCTTGTTGGTATCTTGCTGGACGAAGGCAAAATCGCATCGCTCGACGATCCGGTCACCCAATATGCACCGCAACTCAAGGGCAGCGCCTACGACGGCGCGACCCTGCGCAACGTCCTGCAAATGTCCAGCGGCGTGACCTTTGACGAGGATTACCTCGACAAAAACTCCGACATCAACCGGATGGGCCGTATCCTTGCCTTGGGCGGCAAGATGGATGACTTCACCGCAGATTTGACCGAACGCTTCGCTGAACCCGGCCAGCAATGGCAATATGTTTCCATCGACACCCATGTGATCGGCATGGTGGTGCGCGGCGCAACAGGGCGCAGCATTGCCGACCTGCTCAGCGAGAAAATCATCGTGCCTCTGGGGTTGGAGCGCAGCCCCTATTACGTCACCGATGGCGTCGGCACCGCCTTTGTTCTGGGCGGTCTGAACCTGACCACCCGCGATTACGCCCGCTTTGCCCAGATGTTCGCCCAAGGCGGTGAGTGGCAAGGCCAACAGATCGTTCCAGCGGCCTGGGTCGCGGCCTCAACCGCTGCCAGCGCCCCCACTGCGCCGGGCAAAATCGGCTATGGCTACCAATGGTGGATCCCTCAAGGGGCCGCGCCGGGCGAATACATGGCACGCGGGGTCTACGGCCAATATCTTTATATCGACACCGCCCGCAACGTGGTGATCGCCACCAACGCTGCCGACCGAAAATTCCGCGAGGCAGGCGTCAGCCAGCGCAACATCGACATCTTCCGCCTGATCGCCGAAAACCTGTGAGGGACCATGGAACCTGATCAAAGCATCAATGTCCTGAACGGCCCGCTTGCGTTATGCGGCACCGATCCTGTCACCGGCTTTTACCGCGATGGAATGTGCAACACCTGCGCCGAAGATCACGGCAGCCACACGGTCTGCGCTATAATGACCGCCGAATTTCTCGCCTATTCGAAATATGTTGGCAATGACCTCAGCACCCCGCGGCCCGAGTTCGGATTTGATGGTCTGAACCCCGGCGACACATGGTGCCTCTGCGCGGGCCGGTTCCTGCAAGCGGCCGATGAGGGATGCGGGCCCAAGGTCTCCCTCGAAGCCACGCACATTCGCGCCTTGGACGTGGTGCCTTTGCAAACCCTAAAAGACCACGCATTACAAAGGCCATCCAAAGACTGACCCTGCCCCCCTTTTTGGCCCTAAATACCTCCGGGGGTTTGGGGGCTGGCCCCCAATGATCTCATGTTTGGGGGCCGTTAGAAAACCTAGGCGAACTCACCCATCTCAAAACCCAGCGCCTTGGCCACGGTAAAGATATCCTTGTCGCCGCGCCCGCACATGTTCATGCAGATGATGTGATCTTTTGGCAATTCCGGTGCGATCTTCATTACATGCGCCAACGCATGCGATGGCTCAAGCGCGGGAATAATCCCCTCCAGCTCGCAGCACAGCTGAAACGCCTCCAGCGCCTCCACATCCGTGATGGAGACATATTTGGCCCGGCCAATCTCGTGCAGCCACGCATGCTCTGGCCCGATGCCGGGGTAATCCAGCCCCGCCGAAATGCTGAAGCCTTCAAGGATCTGGCCATCGTCATCCTGCAACAGATAGGTCCGGTTGCCATGCAGCACGCCGGGGCGTCCGCCGGTCAGCGATGCGCAATGCTCCATCTTGGCGTTCACACCTTTGCCGCCGGCCTCAACTCCGATGATACCCACCTCCTTGTCATCAAGGAACGGAAAGAACAGGCCCATCGCGTTGGACCCACCACCAATGGCGGCGATCACGGTATCGGGGAAACGGCCCTCGGCGGCGGTCATCTGCTCGCGCACTTCCTTGCCGATGATGCTCTGGAAATCGCGCACCATGGCCGGATAGGGGTGCGGCCCTGCCACCGTGCCGATGCAATAAAACGTATCGCGCACATTGGTCACCCAGTCGCGCAGCGCATCGTTCATCGCGTCTTTCAACGTGCCCCGCCCCGAGGTCACAGGCACCACTTCGGCGCCCAGCAAACGCATCCGAAACACGTTCGGCGCCTGACGTTCCACATCATGGGCGCCCATATAGACCACACATTTGAGCCCGAACTTGGCACAGACAGTCGCCGTGGCGACCCCATGCTGGCCCGCGCCGGTCTCGGCGATGATCCGTTTCTTGCCCATGCGGCGTGCCAGAATGATCTGGCCCAGCACGTTGTTGATCTTATGCGCGCCTGTATGGTTCAGCTCGTCGCGTTTCATGTAAACCTTGGCACCGCCGAGATGTTCGGTCAGGCGCTCCGCATGATACAATGGACTGGGCCGGCCCACGTAATGCGTCCAGAGGTCATTCATCTCTGCCCAGAAGCTGTCGTCGGTCTTGGCCTTTTCGTACTGCTGTTCCAGCTCAAGGATCAGCGGCATCAACGTCTCGGATACGAAACGCCCGCCAAAATCACCAAAACGGCCCTTTTCATCGGGGCCGGTCATGAAAC
>Ga0316204_10005374_pt1 | contig 21240 bp, 29 predicted proteins | sample 6monrhotite_MG_2_FD_205661 | JGI IMG/M metagenome (GOLD analysis project Ga0316204, IMG submission 205661) | Microbial mat bacterial communities from mineral coupon in-situ incubated in ocean water Damariscotta River, Maine, United States -... | ecosystem: Environmental > Aquatic > Marine >... | reverse complement strand
AACTACTCACTGGTTTCCCGACCCTGAATATGCGTCTACCTTCCTTGTGTATGCAGGCTCTTGGCCTCAGATACTCCACGGTATGAACGAATAGGGCGGGAGGCCAATCTACGAACAGGCTCTGGTTAAAAACCAGTCCTCAGGTCGGGACGGCCTTCCCGGTGAAACGTAAAACTTTACTTAACCTCATATACAGTATTTTAGTAAATTTGATCATACAAGGTCGGGTTTCAACCCGACGTTTTTTCTTTAATTCGCTAAGCCCGTCGGGATAAATCCCGACCTACGAAAACCACACACCGCAAGCAGCGGGGTGTTGGATAGTTGGGGTTTGCTAGGTCGGGTTAGCGCAGCGGAGCGTGTGTTGTTGGGGCTTTAGCCCTTTACAACCACGGCCTACTCCTTGCGGGTGTAACCCGACATCCCCACTTGTTTTATCTACCGTATCCGCAACTCAAATAACACTCAATCCCAGCGAACACCAATCCTGCATGCCGCCGCGATACCATTTGAGGCGAGTGGCGGGGTAGCCTAGATCGAGCAGGGGGCGAATATAGTTGGGCGTTTGCCCGCACCACGGGCCGTTGCAAAAAATTGCCAGCGTGTAAGCCGCGCTGAAGTCGTAAACCCCGTCAGATTCTTTAACCCCGAACAATTCAACTAGCGTCTTCTGCACTCCGGGCAAATCAGTAGCATGCCCCGCCATATTCTGCGCATAAGGAATATTCACCGCGCCGGGGATTGTGCCTTTCGCGTACCAGTCCGGCGTGCGCGAATCGACAACCATTAGCTGACTATCCCCTTGATGAATACGCTTCAGATAATCCAGCACCTCCAGCTCCCCCAGCGTTTCCACCCCCGCCGATAACTGAATAGGCTGAATGCAATAAGGCGGACACTTGCGCGCCGTGATGGCGTATTCCGCGCGGATCGTTGCAGCGGGGTTGTCTTCGCGTTTTATCGTGAAAGGTTTGCCTAGATGGAACACTTCAAGCGTCGGCAACCCTGCGCGTATATTGTAGTCAGTCATAGCCTTGTCTCTGGGGTGATGTTTGAGTAGAGATTGTACCGGAGTGACTTCTGCGCAGCTACGGCAGAGCAAAAGACTAGGAGACATGAAGCTTGAAAGAGTTGTTTGATTTTATGTTGACCCAATATGTTCAATTACGTACACTTCAATGTACATTATTCAGGGCGCAGAGATGAACGACATCCATGCAGGAATCTCCATCGGAGTCACCGAGTTGCGCGAGTCGCCGACACGTATCCTCAAGCGTGCAGAGGATGAGAATCAGGCCGTCGCTATCCTCAACCACAACAAACCAGCGGGTTACATCATTTCTCCCAGAATGATGGAAGCGATGTTGGACTCCATTGCCGAGCGACTTGCCGAGACTCGTGCAAAGAAGCGCCTCTCAACGCTGAATAAAGCACGTAAGGTTACGCTGGATGAGTTATGAACTTGCCATTCATCCTGAGGCCGAGAAAGAATGGGCTAAACTAGATGGCAGCATCAAGCGGCGTTTTAAAGAAAAATTATCAAAAGAACGCCTGAAGCATCCTCGTGTAGTAAAAGATGCGCTACGCGAACTTCCCGATTGCTACAAAATAAAAATTACCACTCCGCAGTTCCGCCTCATCTACCACGTCAACGATGTAAAACGTTTATTGACCATCCTTTCGGTGGCAAGCAGAGATGATGTGTACGAGGAATTGAGATCGAGACTTTAAGCGTCTATGCAAGCGAGTAAGAGAACCATAAGGAAGTTTGTTGGGTTACGCTACTAAACTTGGCGGGTGTATTGGATACTAACAATCAAAAAGCGACTGGATGGTCGCTTTTTTGCGCTGAGTTAGTTCAGGCTGCCATTGGCAAGGGAAGTTGGAAATTGCCCTGAATGATACCGCTTACAGAAATGTCTTCGTCCAACTCTTCCCAGCGTAGTGCAGTGCCATTGGCGCGCAACACAACTTGTCCGAGCTGCTCGTCGCTGGCATCACGCAGCAACTTAAAACGAGCGGCGGGAAAGCCGATTTGACGACCATCGGTAAGCTCGATAAAAATGATCCGCCCCGATAGCCAGACGCAGGTAGCGCAATGTTCTAATTCAATGATGGAAGAACTCATACCTTTTCTCCTTGAATAAAAACTGCTGCTTCAATACGTCGCAACTCGATAGTATTGTAGGGTGGGCAGGATTCATTTGCCCACGCTGTTCAGTGGACGTGATTGCGTGGGCAGGAAAAACTTGCCCACCCTACTTGGCTTATATGTACGGAGAAAACAATCAGAACCTTGTTCTTTTAACTCCCATCACACTATCTCTCTCCAGAAATTCATAGATAGCTTGTCGTTTAGCATCGGATGCGACAAACAGAGCGCACGAATTTCAGGTTCGGACAAGCCAAGTCTAGTCCATAGAAGGCACCGAAGAACCGAGTCGAGAAATGCTTCTGCATGAGCAAGGTCCAGCCCATGCGCGGCCTTGTTTTTTAAGATTGATTGGGGATGAGTTATCGAGTGTCGTGTTGCTTCGATAGCCTCTAAACTAGATTCAAGTACTTTTGAATTTAGTTTGGAATATGGGGCACTGGCAGACCGGATAGCCTTCAGAAATGGCACTGTCACTTTCTCATTGGACTTTGCTATTCGTTCGTCTACTTCAACTATGGCATGTACAAGATTCGCAGCTGCTATGAAGCGCCGGTTTCCGTCAAGATTTGGTAACGTTACAAAATAGTCAACGATTTCTGTGCCATACCTTTCTGCACAGGAATCCCAGCTAGACAACAAAGTGTCGAAAATATTTTCAATATCGCCAAACTGAAAATAGTGGTTGAAGGGCCTGTCATCGCTATGTAATTGATTGATTTTAGGATTGCTCATAAAGTCAATCGGATATTCTTTGTTAACAATTCAATTGTTCAGGTTTTGGCGTGACAGCAAAGATGTAAAGGTCGATGTGGTTGCCTGATAGCGAGGAAAGTAACGCGCTTAGTGAGCGCTTTTTGGCTTCAAACGCAGGCAGCTCTAATCCATTCTTAAATTCCAAGCTGATTGCACGATCCTGGGATATTTCGAGCGTACGTCCAACCGGAAAAGGAAATGAACCAGCCTGCATCCAGAACTTAAGATGCCAATTTCCCCAAGATATATTGGTTTTAGTTGGTTCTCTATATTGATACGCATAAATTGGACCTTCATCATTTTCGGAACTTTCTGGACGCAATGTACTGAGTCCATTACTGCCGCACCAATCAAAAAGTGCGTCTGCTTTTACTTCGACAGACATGTATAAATCTGGGCAGATTCTTGCAAAGTAAGCAAGAAAAATGAACATGTTATAGCTGGTTTTCATGCTCTTTTGGCCCTGGGTACTGCTGCTTCCATGCAGTGCACTGCTGAATGGCGATAAAGCCAGCCGAAGGAATCCATCCATGTATGACTTCGTACCGTCTATCGTACTGGTCATGCTGATAGCGACCTAAAGTTCCTAAAATATCAAGTTGCCATACATCTGAGATTCGGCGGAGAACACCAACACGCTTTGCATTTGGCATCTCGGGTGTCCACCATTCACCCAGTGTTCCATCCTTTAGCCAATTCATAGTGAAACCAGAAGGGCAAAAAATAGGTTTAGAATCGCCATTACTTCTCCCCAAACAACTCATCCAACGGATTATTCCCCGCCGCCGCAATTCCCGAAACCCTCTTCCCTGCAAACTCCTCTTCAATATTGTCCCGATAAAAACTCCAAGCCGCGCCCGAGTTGCTGAGTCTGCGCCATAGGGCTTCGCTGACATTGCTGTGTTGCAGTGTGCTGCCGTTGTCGAGTTGCACTTGCAGGATGCGTGTTCGTGCGTCGTAGCCGATGGCGCGCAGTTTGCCGGAGTTGATCTTTTTCATTTCCATGGCAGCAGCTTACACTAGGTGGACTTCTACGCGCTTGCCGAGTGCGGCGGCGTATTTGCGCAGGGTGCTTAGGCTGGGGGAGTGTTTGCCTGTGGCTAGGGCATTTTCCAGTCTGGCGATGGCGGGGGCTTTGGTGCCCATGCGTTCGGCTACTTGTGCTTGCGATAATCCGGCGGCTTTTCGTGCGGCAAGGATTTCGTCGAGGATGGCGAATTCTTCGCGGTTGAGTTGTTCGTGTTCGGCGCGCACGGCTGGATTTTCCAGCATCTTGGCGACCATTTGTTCATGCGTCATGGTTTTCATTTTTTGATCTCTTTCATTCGCGTTGCGGCGATTTTGCGCTCGCTGTTCGGTGTCTTTTGCGACTTCTTTATGAAGCAGTGCAGCATGACAATTTGCTTGCCGAACAGTGTGCAATAAAACACGCGGGCGATACCTTCCACACCTTTTAGTCGTAGCTCGAACAATCCTCCACCAAAGGCTTGGGTATGCGGACTGCCGAGATTGGCGCCATAAACCATCATCCTTGCCGTTAAGCCGATGTAGCGTGCTTGCAGTGTTGCAGGCAATGCCATGATCTCGGCTTGTAAGGCTTTGTCGTAGTAGGTGATGGTGTAGGTCACGAATAGATAGTAACAAATATGTTATTAACGCTCAATGACTCAGAAAAGCTGAAATTTGAGAGTAAGGTGCTGAGTCTGCGCCATAGGTCTTCGCTGACATTGCTGTGTTGCAGTGTGTTGCCGTTGTCGAGTTGCACTTGCAGGGTGCAGGTTCGCGCGTCGCAGCCAATGGCGCGTAGTTTGCCGGAGTTGATTTTTTCATTTCCATGGCGGGGTGTCAGCTTGCTTCTGGGCTTGTTGGGCTGAATGCAAAGGTTGTGCGATGGTGGGTCAAGTGCACTCCTTTTTGTCTGTGGGGTATTGTCGCTTAAATCGGGAATAAATGAACCTATCAACTCGGATAGTTATGTTTTGGCTGGGAATGTGTTAAGGGTTTGTGTTGGGTGGGGTAGTGCAAGTCTGTTTTGTTGTTCCCGCGCAGGCGGGAACACTTTAAATAAAAGCGCTGGATCTCCGCTTTCGCGGAGATGACGAAATAACGCGGAAATGACGAATTAATCAGCGTTTGCTTAGTTTGTTTGTGGTGGGTTTTTTTGCACAGGGGCTCGCAGGCGTACTAGTTGTTTCAATAGATTAAACCAGAAGGGCGCGCCTAAGAGTGCGGAGGTTGCCGTGATGAGCCAACCAAGGATGGTGAAGCGTTCTAGGCCTGTTTGCCAGCCGATGGGTAAGTCATTTAGGTTTTTTAGGCTGGCGATGGAGTCGGGCGTGGCGGTAGGTATGGAGATTTGAGCTATTAATGTTGGGTGTTGCCACAATGTGGAAAACAGATGAATGCTGTCCACGTTGAACACTCCCGCAAATACGAGTGCAATTACAAAGCACCATGTGTGAGCCTGTTGCTTGTATGCGGTGGAAACGCTGTCCATTGTGGAATCGAACCATGTGGATAGTTCGGCGGTAAGCTGCGCCGCTTTGCCATCAGCGCGGCTATATACTCCTTGCAGGACTTGGCGCAGTTGAGAGTCGGGGAGGGCGTCAATGTCTTTGCCTAGTTGGGCAAAGTCATTGGGCGCAGATTGAATCGCATCAATCAATGCAATTGCAAAATGATTGGCATCTATGTGCGAAGGCGTGTTTTTAAGTTCCGCAAGAGTGGTTGCCGCTCCGCTGCCCGTGGGGTGAGCTAAGGCATTGTTGTAAATTTTTAAGATTAGTGTATTGCCTGCGGGGGTGTCGGAGTTCAGCATAGCTTTGATCCCCGTCAGTAAGTTTTTGGAGCGTAGATTCAGCCATGAGGCAATCGCCTCGTAAATTGAACTGGTAATCAGTGCAACTGACGCATAACAAAACACGAGTCCAATTGCGACTTCTAAGACGGTACTGTTGAGCATTCCTGCCTCCTAATTTAGGTGAGTTAATTTACGCTGTGATTGTTAGCTGTCGATAATTTATTAGCTACTTGCGACCTTCTTATCTGCCTATGCTGCGAGGTCATCTTTTAACTGTGTATTCTCCATGAAAAGCAGATTAAAGATAGCTATCAACTCTGATAGGTATTTGCTTGTGAGTGAATGTGTTGAGGGTGGGATTTTTCTTAGTCAAACGGGAATGACAGCCCTACGCCCCATGTTTCGTGTTTCTGGTTGTAGTCAATGAGGCTTTCGCCGTAGCCGCTAAAATATTGCAGGTGAATGTTGGTGTTGTGTTCGCCGGGTGAGGCGAGGGTGAGTAAGCGCCATGCGGTCCACGCTGCAGATAAGTCGAGTTGGAATGAGTGCTTTCTAGCGAGAATAGAAGCTTCCCACATGCTGTTTAGCGAATAACGAAGTTCGAGGTCGCCGTTGCCGAGGTAATGGGTGATGTCGGGGTTGTCGTCTGCGCTCAGGTCTTCGGGGATTCTTTTCCACAAGCGCGCAAGGATGACGAGTCGTCTATCATTGCCGTAGTTGTATTCAACGCCCGGTTGGATATAGATTCGATTCCAGCTACGAGATCTGGGCTTGGATTGTCCGTTAGATTGATGCAGCAGTCCGATATTTACAATGCTGGGATTGATGTCGAGTTTTGTGAATAGGTCGTTGGGGCGGACGGAGTAGATGAGTTCTGGCTCGTAGTTGTTTTCGCGAAACGGGCGGGAGTTTTTTTCATCATACAGCTGCCAGAATGAAAGTTGCGTATAGCCAAACCATAGTGATCCGAAGCGGTCAAAGTCAGCTAGATCGTGCTTCATGCTGTATTGGAATTTTAGGTCGCGCTGATCCTGCGGCACGGGCGTGAGCACTTGGTTTTGTGGGTTTGGGCTAGTAGGGGAGTAGTTAGGCGCGGATGAGTTCGCATAGACCAATACGTAGTTTTGTTTGTAAATATTGAGTGGGGCATTGTTTGGTGCCCATTCTTGTATGAGTCCCTTTGCACGAAATGGCAGTAGGGGTTGCTGCTTGTCTTTCTTGGGAATTTGTTCTTTTGCGACCTGGCGGTAGCAATTGAGTTCGCTTTCAGAGGAGGCGTTAATTTGCATGTCTAGGCAAGTTTGCCAATCGTGTTTTTCGCTCGCGGCATGGGATGTGCCGACAAATGCGAGTAATAATATTAAGCAATGGCTGGCGATGTTTTTAATTGGCTGGTTTTTATTAAGCATGGCTAAGTGTTGCTGAATTTTGGCTTAAGCGCTGTGTGAGGATGGATGCTTTAAAAATATATGTATAGCGGACAGCACTGTATGTGAGTAGTTTGCTAGGTGTCAATGTCTCTGAGACAGCGCAAATTGTCATTCGGATAGCCCATACAATAGTCATTAATTTGCCTATGTTACTCTTGAGCTTGCCTCTTCTTACCTAAATGGCGTAAAATTCGCGCCCTTTGGCATTTGCCAGATAAACATTTATTGGGTTTTTTGACTATGGTTATCATTCGTATGTCTCGCGGCGGTTCTAAAAATCGTCCGTTCTACAACTTAGTTGTTGCTGATTCGCGCAATCGTCGCGATGGTCGTTTCATTGAGCGTGTAGGTTTTTACAATCCTTTGGCTGCTGAAGGTCAAGAGGGTTTGCGTTTGGATTTGGCTCGTGTTGCTCATTGGCAAGACAAAGGCGCGCAATTGAGCGACGTTGTAGCTAGATTGGTTAAGCAAGCTGGTGCAGCTGCAAAAGTCTGATGTAGCTGACCCCATGGTCATCATGGGGCGGATTGTCGCTGCGCAGGGTATCCTCGGTTGGGTGAAGGTGCAGACTTTTACCGAGCATCTAGATGGATTGCTTGATTACGCCGAGTGGTACGTGGGTAATGACACGCAACCCTGGCGTAAGATTAAGGTGCTTGAAGCTAAAGTTCACGGCAAGGTTGTGAATGCCAAGCTAGAAGGTATTCTGGATCGCACCGCAGCCGAGAAATACAAAGGGCTGCAGGTCGCAGTGCATCGCGATAGCTTGCCTGCGGGAAAACCGGACGAATACTACTGGTCTGATTTGATCGGCATGCAGGTGGTGAATCTGGCTGACGAGTCGCTGGGCGTGGTGGATAGCTTGCTTGAAACGGGTGCGAACGATGTGCTTAGCGTGCGCGATGCGGAGGCTAAGGAGATATTGATCCCCTTCATTGACAGCGTGATCCAGCAGGTGAGTATGGATGAAAAAGTAATTCGCGTGGATTGGCAGGCGGATTACTAACATGCGTTTTGATGTAATAACGCTGTTTCCAGAAATGTTCGACGCAGTTACCCGTTATGGTGTGACGCGACGTGCGGCCGAGCAGAGCAAGTTTCAGTTGCAGACGTGGAATCCGCGTGATTTTACTTCTGACAATCATCGTACGGTGGATGATCGCCCGTTTGGCGGTGGCCCCGGTATGGTGATGTTGGTGGAGCCATTGGCTCAGGCCATTGCGGCGGCGAAAGCTGCGCAGGCTGAAAGCGGCTTGGCGAAGAGTTGTGTGATTCACTTGTCTCCGCAAGGCCGTCCGCTGACTCATGCAGTTGTGGAAGAGTTGTTGGCGCGTGATGAAGGTTTGATTTTGCTGGCGAGTCGCTACGAAGGTGTAGATGAACGATTGATTCGGCGGCATGTAGATGAAGAGCTTTCCATCGGGGATTATGTTTTGTCCGGTGGCGAGTTGGCAGCGATGGTGTTGATAGACAGTTTGGTGCGGCAGCTTCCCGGTGTGTTGGGTGCGGCCGAATCGGCGCAGCAGGATTCGTTCGTGCATGGCCTGCTAGATTGTCCACACTATACGCGCCCAGAAGTATATGACGGTGAGGGTGTCCCAGCTGTGTTGATGTCGGGACATCATGCTGAAATAGAGAAGTGGCGATTGAAGCAGTCTTTAGGTAGAACTGCTGAGCGTCGCCCAGATTTGCTGGCAGCGCGCCAGTTAACAAAGCAAGAAGCTCGACTACTGGCAGAGTACCAGCAGGAACAAGCTTCTGTAGAAAAAAAGGACTTAAAATGAATCTGCTCCAAACTATTGAACAAGAAGAAATTGCCCGCTTGGGTAAAGTAATTCCTAACTTCGCACCTGGCGATACAGTAATCGTTAGCGTGAACGTAGTTGAGGGTGAGCGTAGACGTGTGCAGGCTTTTGAAGGCGTAGTTATCGCTAAGCGTAATAAGAGCCTGAACTCTTCGTTCATCGTGCGTAAGATCTCAGCTGGTGAAGGCGTAGAGCGTACTTTCCAAACTTACTCTCCTGCTATCGCTGGTATCGAAGTGAAGCGTCGCGGTGATGTACGTCGTGCTAAGTTGTACTACTTGCGTGAGCGTTCAGGTAAGTCTGCACGTATCAAGGAAAAGTTACCTGCGCGTAAGGTAAAGACTGTTGTTGCAACTGCATAAATTTGCAAGCAATGTAGTCAAAAAAGGGGAGCTTCGGCTCCCCTTTTTTATTGTTGCGCTATGATTCGCAATTGCACATCCTAAAAGCCTCACAACAGAGGCACAGAGAAGTGCTTTAAGCAGGGATGGGCGGTTTTATGCCCAACTCGCAAAGTCAAAAGACTTTATTGGCGAACTATTAGGCCATGATGGTGGTTGATTGCCCAAACATACGGAAAGGCGGATCGTAGAATGAAATCGAGTTCTCTGTATCAAGCTCAGCTAAGTACTCCATTTTGCGTGCTGGGCATTCGTTGTGTGGATGAGGTGCTGACGAGTATTGATTTTCTTGCGCCGCACAGTGCGGAGCAAACGCCGCGTGATGATTTTTCGCGCGAGGTCTGCGCGCAGTTGCAAGCGTATTTCAGCGATGCCGAATTTGTATTCGACTTGCCGCTCAAATTGTCAGGCACGGAACATCAGCTTAAAGTATGGCAAGCCATGCGTGATATTCCGCCTGGGCAAGTGCTAACTTATGGTGCAATTGCTGCGCTGCTTAAATCCAGTCCGCGTGCGGTGGGTCAGGCGTGTGGTAATAATCCCATTCCTGTTGTCGTTCCTTGTCACCGTGTGGTGAGCAAGACGGGCTTGGGTGGGTTTATGCATCGCGCAGATGATGGCGCGCTGGATATTAAGCGCTACTTACTGAAGCATGAAAATGCGAATGGAGTTTTGTTTGATAAACCTAGGAGCCTGTCGGACTTGAAGAATCGAAGCGAGAATTCGGCTGGGCGAGAGCAGATTTTGACGATTTTGCAGGTCAATAGTCGTTCTATTGACCAAAAAAGCGACGAAGTCTGATCCGTTCAGGCGGATTTGCAGCCGATTTCCTTTAAGTCCGACAGGCTCCTAGGGAAGCGCTGATTAATTCGTCATCCTCGCGCAGGCGGGGATCCAGTGCATTTATTTAACTGGGTTCCCGCCTGCGCGGGAACGACAAAACCGAATAAATCAGCGTTTCCCCTGGCAAAAGCATCTATCCGCAGATTACCCCCAAGTTTTTGAAATCTGCGTCAATCTGCGTAATCTGTGGATAACGGTTTTAGTTTTTCAGTAAGTACCATTTGCAATTGAAATAAAGCTAATAACGGCTGCCGTTCTTGTTCAAAACAAGCTTTTCATCGATCGGGCTTTTGCCCGACTTGTCGGGTTGAAACCCGATCTACCTTGGTTGCGGCTTAGGATAAATCGTAAATGAATAACATTGATCTGCTAGATGAATTTTTTGATGCGCTGTGGCTGGAGGATGGCCTGTCGCGTAACACTTTGGAAAGCTATCGGCGCGACTTGAATAAATTCGCGGACTGGTTGCAGGAGCAGCGGGGCATTCCATTGCTTGAAACTACGCACGCCGACATACAGGGCTTTCTGGCCCATTTATTTACCCAGCAAAAAGCTAAGGCAACGAGCACTAGTCGTGCGATTTCCAGCCTCAAGCGTTTGTTTCGATATTGCTTGCGTCAAAACAAAATCGACATTGATCCGACTTTGCAGATTGCTACGCCGAAGTTGCCGCGTAGTTTGCCTAAGAGTCTTACCGAAGATGATGTTGAGTTGTTGTTGGAGGCGCCAGATGTGCAAGCGCCGCTCGGGATGCGAGACCGTACAATGTTGGAGGTCTTGTATGCCAGTGGGCTACGCGTTTCTGAATTGGTGAATTTGAGCCTCGCTCAGGTGAGTTTGGATATGGGCGTGGCGCGCGTGATGGGTAAGGGCAGCAAGGAACGTTTGGTGCCGCTTGGTGAGGAGGCTTTGGATTGGATTAAGCGCTATCTCGCGGAGGCTCGTCCTGTATTGCTGGCAGGAAGAGTGAGTGCTGCCTTATTTGTTACGCAACGCGGTGCAGCGATGACGCGCCAGATGTTTTGGTTTCTCATTAAAAAACATGCGCTACACGGTGGCGTGCATAAGCCGCTTTCGCCGCATACTTTGCGACACGCTTTTGCGACGCATTTGTTAAACCACGGTGCAGATTTGCGTGTGGTGCAAATGTTATTAGGCCATTCGGATATTTCAACAACACAAATTTATACCCATGTGGCGCGCGAAAGATTGAAGGCCTTGCATGCCAAACATCACCCTAGAGGGTAAATATATTGGATAGTAGGTGTATTTGGAGATAAATCCACTGCCTCTATGCTTGTTGAATTCCGCGCTTTAACCGATAATGCCGCAGCTTAAAGTGCCCTGTTGAAGGGCTTGAGGTCGGGTAATTTGCCCAAGTTTTCCTAGTGATTGGATGTTTTTTTGAATATCAATTTTCAACGAGCGGTTGATCGTATTGCGGGTGTGCCTATTTGTGGGTTGCTCACATGGGTCGAGCGCTTTCGTCGTGCAATATTTGGCACGCCTGTTGTAGCTAATCCACCTAAGCGGATTCTCATTATCCTATTGTCGGAGATGGGCAGTTTGGTATTGGCGCAGCCAATGTTTGCCAAGCTCAAACAGCAGTATCCTGACGCTGAGTTACATATTTTGATGTTCGCCAAGAACCGCGAAGTGCTGGATTTGCTCGGTGTGATGCCGCGCGAGAATGTGATTACGCTTAACGATAAAGCCATGGGCAGTTTTTTGTCGGATATTTTGGGTGCGTTGCGGACGATGCGCAGACTCAAGTTCGATGTGGTGATTGATTGCGAATTGTTTTCGCGCGTGAGCAGTATTTTTGCCTATCTGTCCGGTGCGTCAGTGCGAGTAGGCTTTCACCCGCATACTCAAGAGGGTTTGTATCGCGGCGATTTCATTACGCGTCCGGTGATGTACAACCCCTACCGTCATTTGTCGCAGCAGTTTTTGACCATGGTGAGGGCTATCGCGTCCAGCGGTACACCTATCGCCAAAGCGTCGAGCGTCGAATTGTCTGCACCGCCTTTGCTGCAATTCGCAGAGGGTGAGTTGCAGCAGGTCGGTGCTTCGCTACATGCCGATTTTCCCGTATTTGTCGGGAAGAAGTTAATATTAGTTTATCCCGATGGCGGTCTTTTGCCGATACGCGCTTGGCCACCGGAATACTATAAGCAGTTGTGCGCGACTTTGCTGCAAGAGGGTTATGCCGTGGCTTTGATCGGCTTGCCTGATGCCAAACCTTTGGCGCAAGAAATCGTGGCGCATTGCGCGCATTCGCACTGTATTGATCTCACTGGTTACACAAAGTCGGTGCGCCACTTGCTGGCGATCTTCAATCATGCCGCTTTGTTGATTACCAATGATGGTGGGCCGGGGCAGTTTTCTGCTTTGACGCGTTTGCCGACGTTGGTGTTTTTTGGGCCGGAGACACCTGCTTTGTATAGCCCGCTGGCTCCCAATATCCATTGTTTGTATACGGCGCTGTCTTGTTCGCCGTGTCTAACCGCTTACAATCATCGCAATTCATCTTGCGATGGTGATAATCAATGTTTGAAGCAGATCACGCCTGAGCAAGTGCTCGACCAGGCGCGTGAATTGTTAAGTTTAGAAGGACTTGCATGAGGACTGGTTTAAATATTCGAATGAAATTTTCTTCCGTGTTGCGCAGGCTGTTATCCAAACGTTTCTTGAAATTCGGTACGGTTGGCGCATCTGGCACCTTGGTGAATGTCGGCATGTTGTATATTGCTCAGGAGCACATTTTTAACGCGGTGCAGCCCACTGAACTAAAATTAAATTTGTCTTTGGCACTGGCGATATTTTTGGCGACGTTGAATAACTTTTTTTGGAATCGTTTATGGACTTGGGCTGATCGTCCGCAAAATCATCATCGTTCTTGGTTGTCACAGTTCGGGCAATACACCATGGCGTGTTGGTTGAGTATTGCATTGCAGGTGGTGTTTACCAATCTACTCGCGCCGCATATTTTTTATCAAATCGCTAATCTTATCGCTATCGGTCTGACCAGTGTGCTGAACTTTCTGCTGAACGATATTTGGACATTTGGCCGCGCGAAGTTGTTGGACAAGTCCGCATCAAAATCCCCTACACATGAACACAAATGAGTTCGCTGCGCTTTAAGGGATATTTACTGGCTTGCTTGCTGGCCGTATTCACCTATTTCTATGGGCTGGATAGCCCGCACATTCCTAAAAACGGTGATGAATTTCCTTATGCGCACATCACTCGCCTGACCGCCGATAGCGGGCACTTGCTCCCGTTGCAATCGCAGCTGAACAATATGCGTAATACCAAGCCGCCGTTGTTGTTTTGGCAGGGTATCGCCTCGACAGATTGGGGTAAGCATTGGACTTGGTGGAATTTACGTTATCCGAGCGTGATTTACACGCTGCTGACAGCCGTGCTGGTGTTTCTGCTGGGTCTGCGTTTGACGAGGAATCAGGGCGGGACACCGTCTGAGGCATTGGAGACGGGCTTCATTGGCGCGCTATGCTTTCTCGCATTCTTCAGTACCTATCGTTTTGGTCGCCCATTTTTGGTTAACCCGGCTGAAGTTTTCTGGTTCTTTATACCGTTTTTTACCTTGCTGTATTGGCGAGCCAGCGCATTCGATTCGCGCTTCAATATACCCTTGTTGCTGGGTATCGAGGTCGGCATCGGGCTGCTGTATAAATCCTTTGCTTTAGTTGCACCGGTGGCATTCGCGCTTTCTTGGTGGTATTTGCATCAGCGTGATTATCGTTTTAAAGCCTTTCTGATTAAAGACTCTTGGAAAGTTGCCATCACGGTCATCGTGTCATTGGCGTTGTTCAGTTTATGGTTTGTGTTTGATCCTGATCCGCAGTCCGTTTGGAGCGAATTTGTGGTTGGTGAGAATGCGGGCAAGTTTAATCCCGGCAGCAGTAGTTATTTCACCACCTTGTTGTGGGGCGGAAGCAGTATCTGGGCTTTGTTAGTGGGTTATCCGATGAATGCGGGCTTGCTGGCTTTCCCTGTTGTGGGGCTGTTTTGGAGTTCTTATCGCCGTCGTGAATTGTTGACGGATTCAGAGAAGATGTTGTGGATATGGATGGTGGTGTTGTTCATCGTCTTCAGCTTGCCCAGTCAACGCACGGCGCGTTATCTGTTGGAAGCGATGCCGGGGCTGGCTGTGTTGTGCGCGCTTAACTGGCAGCGCATCAGTCGCTTGGCTTTTGTGATGAGCTTGTTGTTTGCTTCCTGTGTATTGGTATTGATCACATTTTTGTCCTGGCGTTTGCAGCATGAATTTCCCGCTGCCGATTTATATTCGCTGGGATTTTGGTTGTTGTTGTCGGTGACGATTGCGCTTACGCTGCTGGCGACTTTCTGGGGGCGCTACACACGGAGCTTGGTTAATGTCGTGGCCTTGCTGGTGTTGCTAGTGTTGGCGGCATTTTTACGCCCATTCGATGGCGCACCCGGTAACTTTAGCGCCGAGGCGCAGAGTTATGCCAAAGGTAAAGATGTCTGGACACCGTGCAACTTTAGAGCCGTGGATGAGGGTTATCGTTTCTTGTTGCCGGGTGCGCATGTGCATGGCTATTATTTCCGTCCAGTACAGAGTGTCGCTGAGTTATCGGCTAAATATAATTTATTCGCAGTGCGAGTACCTCTGCATGAGAAGTGTGAGGGCTGCAAAATTATCGGTCAACGTTTGGAAATTCGCAGTCGTCACAGCCCGGAAGAAATTAGACGCATCTTAGACGGCGAAGTGTTTAAGCAATTATTTACCAAAGAATTGTTAATCGAATCACCACAAACTACATCAACTGAGGCTTTGACTGAAGGGTGTCGCTGATGCAAGGCAAACGGATGCTTATTCCGGGCATCTTGCTGATTGCATTTGCCAGCGCATTTTATAAGGCCAGCAGTGCGCCTGTTGCCGCGTCGTTTCATGTGCCGACAGTGGATGTGACTGCCTCTCCGGCACGTTTTGAGACACACTTCGCATCATCCAAAACCTTTGTTCAAGTACATGCCGCCTCTGTCATTGAGTTGAGTGACGGACGCATTCGTGGTTTTTGGTTTTCGGGTAGTCATGAAGGCGCGGAAGATGTGGCTATTCATAGCGCCGTATTTGATCCGCTAAAGTCGCAATGGGGAAGCGAAACGGTGACCGTGACACGCGATCAAACGCAACACGCACTGCATCGCATGATTGCCAAGCTAGGCAACCCAGTGGTGGGACGCGCGGCGAATGGTAGCTTGCGCATGTTTTATGTCACCGTTTCGGTGGGCGGATGGGCGGGGGCTTCGATTGCTACCATGACTTCTAATGATGAAGGCGAGACTTGGAGCGAGCCGAGTCGCTTGGTTACGTCGCCATTTATAAACATCAGCACCTTGGTAAAAGGTACGCCTTTTTTGTATAGCGATGGCACGATGGGTGTTCCGGTGTATCACGAGTTCATCAGCAAGTTTGCCGAAATGTTGCATATAGATAAGAACGGCAAGGTGTTAGATAAACAGCGTCTCGCAGCCGGAGGGCAGGGAACTTTGCAACCGGTAATGCTGATGCAGAGCGCGCAAACTGCTCAGGTATTAATGCGCTATGCGGGTTCGGCAGCACCGTCTCGTGTCGTCACGGTCAGTACGCAAGATGCAGGGCAACATTGGTCTGCGCCAGTGAAGTTAGACTTACCTAATCCAGACGCGGCCGTAACGGGCGTAACTTTGCCGGATGGACGCATGTTGGCGGTATTGAATGATTTGGAACGTGGGCGTGCAGCCTTGTCTTTGATGCTTTCGGCGGATGGTGGCAAGACTTGGCGCGAGGTGCAAAAACTGGAAGACCAAGTTGCTGCCAGTGCTCAGTTTGATGAGGCATCCTTCAGTGCGAATGTGCAGACACTTATTCCGCAAAGCGATGCCAGCACAACAGCGCAACTTGCGCAGTACGTCGATTCGACCAAGCGCACGGTGTGCAATGCAGATAGATGCCGCTATGAATTTTCTTATCCCTACATGATCCAGACGCAGCATGGCGATTTTCACCTCGTCTATACCTGGAACAGAACCTTCATCAAACACATTTGGTTTAATCAAGCATGGTTAAACCAAAGCCTAGAAAAGCCCACCCATGATGCACTTCACTGACATCACCGGATTGGCAGGCGTCGCGCTGACGTTGTTGGCACTCACTTTGCGTTTGCCCGGTATAAAGCGATTGCCCGCCAAACCCAAGTTAGCGCTTGCCTGCGTGTTGCTTATTGCGCTGGTGATACCGTTTGGTAATTTATCAGCCGCTGAATTTATGCGTGGAGTTTTAGCGGATTTGAGTGTTACTACTTTGCTATTGCTGCTGTTCGCTCAACGTGAATGGCTGGTTTCAGCGCTAGGGTTTAATGAATTATCAAAAGCTCGCGAGCAGGGCTCGCTCCTACAGCAAGAGGCCTCTGCTTCGAAAGTTGTATCCGGCTTCATTCAAACACTCATTTTTGTCGTCATTGCAGCCGTTGTGCTTTACCCCTTCGCTCTAGGGCTAGGCATGCTCGATCCCTATCGTTGGGGCTTTGGTAATATAGGCTTCATCGCTGGCTTACTGCTAGTTGCACTGCTGGCGTGGGTGAGGCATTACACACTGCTGGCATTGAGTGTTTCGCTTGCCGTGCTGGCGTGGAGTGTCGGCTGGTATGAGTCGAATAATATCTGGAATTACTTGCTGGATCCTTGGCTGGCGATTTATGCGGTGGGAGCGTTGCTTAAGCGTGCAGTGACTCACCGATCAGGACGAAAGAGTTAGTCTTCATAGTGAAATCGGCAGGCGATGATTACTAACTTCGCATCTGTTGCTCGATACACCAAGCGGTTGCTGTCATCAATGCGTCGTGACCAGTAACCGCTCAATTCCCCACGTAGCGCCTCGGGCTTGCCGACACCAGTGAAAGGCTCACGCGCAGCAGCAGTGATCAGCAGATTTATGCGCTTGAGGGTTTTCTTATCTTGAACTTGCCAATATAAATAAGCATCCCGCGCATCAGGAACGAAATGAATCGTGCGCATGCTTAGTCAGCGGGGATCAGCTTGTGTTGCTTAGCTTGACCGGCTTTATCCTGTGCAATCGCGCGTGCCAGTGCCGCAGCATTATTAGGATTGCTAGTCAGGTGTAGTGTTTCCATGATGCTGTTATAACTATCTAAGGACATCACCACTGCATCCCCTTCCGCATCGCGGCGACTGATAATGGTCACATCGGCATCTTCAACAACACCATCCAATATGGACTTGAGCGTATTACGCGCATGGGAATAGCTAACGACTTTCATGTGAGGTTCACTTGTTCAATAAGTTGGACAAGTTTAGCTGTGGTGGGGGTTGAATGCAAGAGTTTGAGCTGTCATTCCCGCGCAGGCGGGAATCTAGTCAAGGATAGAACCGTTGGGGGTTGCCCGACAGCAAGTTACGCGTCTCGCCAAAAGCAAGGAGCCAAAGGAAACGCGACCCCAATCCGCCACCTCTTTGAAGTTCCATGCGTTGCTTGACTACTCAGGCGGTTGCGGAACAGGGGAAAGAAGATCAAATGCCAGCGCGTAGCTACTTCGTATCTAGGCTGCTTGGTTTTGTTGAATTGAAAAACTGATTCGGTAAAGTACACTTCAATTATTTAGCCCCCCTTGCCCTTGATTCTGCAATCGACTTCTTAGTCGCGTCATTCTTCAAGATCGCCTCTTTGGCTGATCGAAAGTGCGGTGTGCGTTCGATCTCCCTCTCTAGCATCCTAAATGGTATCCCTGGTGCAAGTTGCACGTCCTTGAAAGGTGAGCCAAATGGCTGCAGCCCTAGCTTTACATACGCGATGTAACCAAACAGCACAAATTCGTACGCACACACATTATTAGGAGGAAAGTTGCACTGGGTAGGCGATGGGCTAATTTGACCCAATGGACCATCTGCTATACGAAGCATGAATACTGCAAAATGGTCTGGCAAACCGGGATCTTTATTGCAAATCATTGTTCTGGCAATCGCCTCATCGTTTGCCCCGATATTTACTGCTTGAAAATAGGGCAATGACGTGGCATGAGCACGCCAGAGTAACGAGATAAAAAACAATTTAATGAGTTTGTAATCCACGTTTGAATATTCAAAGTAGGTCTTGCCGCTATCCGTTTTGCGCACTCCTTCGCTACGCCTATCTATCAATAAATTTTTAGCGTAATTATCACCTGCGTTAAATAAGTCTTCGCATTTTCTACACACTAAATTTGAGTCGAAGAATCCGTTCTGCAACTGAGAACTGAGTTGTGTGCCTCTCACGTCAAAGTTAATCTGTCTTCGACTTCCATTTTCATCTGCGGGGTAGAATGATTTAGGAATGATGTGAGCGCAAATTAGTTCTTTTTTGTTGCCACAAAATTTGCAGATCCCTACTTTCATAGTAGCGGAGCTCCTTTGAATGAAACTGTCATGTCAGCCCTATATTCTAGTTCGTGTCATAACCAACGGGCATTGCGCCGTACGTTTGCTTTTTATCCGGTGAAATGCGCTACGCATATTGACACCCTACGAATGATCCGTTTTGGAAAATGGCGATGTGGCGTAATTACCCGATACCAATAGTGAGCTTTTTACCTCAAGCCTCTGCACAACGATGTAGTGTCGCGAGTGAACCCCGCTTGTTTATGCATTCTGTTCGGACGAACCCTATTTAACCTGTCCGCGTTCAATACAAATCCCCACCATCTTGCTGCCGCGTATGGCTTGCAGTTTTGCTACGCTCACTTTGACCCAAGGCGCTTTGAAGTCATTGATGATGATCTGTGCGATGTGTTCGGAGAGGGCTTCGATCAAATGGAAGTGGCGGCTGGTGAGCACGTCTTGCAGGTGGCGCACGATGTCAGCATAGTTGAGTGCGTCGTCGATGTTATCTGTTTGGCAGGCGCGGCTGTCGGGCAGGGCGATTTCCAGATCAATTTGCAGAGTCTGCGGCACGCGCTTTTCCCATTCGTATACGCCGATAAGGGTGTCGATTTTAAGCTCGCGTAGAAAGATGATGTCCATAGTGGTCAGCTTGATGTTTGGTTGTAGTGATGGCATTCGAGTAGAATTCGCCGTTCGTATTTTAAGGTATTCCAGATGATGACCCTAGTCTTTGTTGTGCTTGCCTATTTGTTAGGCTCGGTTTCTTTCGCGGTGTTGATGAGTAAGGTATATGGCCTTGCGGATCCACGCACTTACGGCTCGGGTAATCCCGGTGCGACGAATGTGCTACGCAGTGGAAAGAAGGCGGCGGCAGTCCTGACGTTGTTGGGGGATTCGGCGAAGGGCTGGCTAGCAGTATTTCTGGCGATGCACTTTGTAGTTGAAGATATGCAGTTAGTTGTTGCTCTCGTGGCATTGGCGGTTTTTCTCGGGCATTTATTTCCTGTGTTCTTGAAATTCAAGGGGGGAAAAGGCGTAGCAACAGCCTTGGGTGTGTTGTTGGCGCTGAATGTTTGGATGGGGCTGGGGGCGTTAGCGGTTTGGTTGCTAATGGCGGTAGTGTTCCGCTATTCATCACTGTCAGCCTTGTTGGCCGCGTTATCTGTGCCAGTCTATGCCGTGCTGCTGGGTCTGCCGCATGAATGGCTATGGGCATCTGCCTTTATGTCTTTGCTGCTTATTTGGCGACATAAGAGCAATATCCAAAATTTGTTGGCAGGTAAAGAAACTAAGATTGGCGGAAAGAAAAGCACTTAAAGAGAGTAGATTATGCGGTCCAAGCGCTAAGCAAATAAGTCCTACGTTCGTAGTGACCTTGTTGAGCCATGAAGCTAGAAAAATCTGTTGTCCGCAGATTACGCAGATACACACAGATTAACCCCTAAGTTATGAAATCTGCGTCAATCTGCGTAATCTGTGGATAAGCGTTTTTGGCTTTTTAGAATGAGTCGGCTAGCACCACATCACACCGCACTATTCATTTGATGCATATCCCATCTCGGCTTTACGTTAAAGCGATAATCTTTCTGTGCTTCTTGCTGCTGCAATCGTAATGCGCCAGCAAAGGCGATCATTGCGCCATTGTCGGTGCAAAATTCTAGGTCAGGGTAGAACACTTTAAAGCCGCGTTTTGCTGCGGTTTGATTGAGTTGCGCGCGTAGTGCTTGATTCGCACCGACGCCGCCTGCAATAACAAGTTGGCTGAGTCCGGTTTCCATGAGCGCGGTAAGTGATTTGCTAATTAATACGTCCACAATAGATGCTTGCGCCGCATGGGCAATGTCGGCTTTAGTTTGATCGTCTTTAGGGCTTTTCTGCACGGCAAGTGATACCGCTGTTTTTAAACCACTAAAACTAAAGTCCAGATTGCCGCTGTGAAGCATGGGGCGGGGAAGTTTGAAACGTCCGGGTGTGCCGTGTTGCGCGAGTTGCGAGAGCAATGCTCCGCCGGGGTAGTCTAAGCCGAGCATCTTGGCGCTTTTATCAAAGGCTTCACCCGCCGCGTCATCAACTGTCTCTCCTAATAGAGAGTAGCGAGCAACGCCGTCCACTCGCATCAACTGTGTGTGCCCACCAGAGACTAATAATGCTACGAAGGGAAACTCAGGAGCGGGGTCTGATAATAATGGCGAGAGCAAATGTCCTTCTAAGTGATGTACGGGAAGGGTGGGTATGTCTAGTGCATAAGCCAGCGAGCAGGCGAAGCTGGCTCCGACAAGCAATGCACCAGAAAGTCCGGGGCCTTGGGTGAAGGCGATGCAGTCAATATCACTTAGAGAACACTTGGCTTGCTTTAATACATCCCGCACCAGTGGCAATATATGACGCACATGGTCGCGAGAAGCGAGTTCTGGTACGACACCACCATATTCATTATGCATGGCGATTTGAGAGTGTAGCGTGTGAGCGAGTAGTCCGCGCTCAACGTGATACAGAGCGACGCCCGTCTCATCACAAGAAGATTCAATGCCTAAAATTAATTTCACTGTCATTGCTTAAAGAAAATAAAGAAGCCCATATTGTACGATTAAGTATGAATTGAAACGGAATTAAACGAAGGCAGTAAGAAAAGATACAAACAGTTGTC
>Ga0316204_10005373_pt1 | contig 21241 bp, 18 predicted proteins | sample 6monrhotite_MG_2_FD_205661 | JGI IMG/M metagenome (GOLD analysis project Ga0316204, IMG submission 205661) | Microbial mat bacterial communities from mineral coupon in-situ incubated in ocean water Damariscotta River, Maine, United States -... | ecosystem: Environmental > Aquatic > Marine >... | reverse complement strand
TTGGTTAATTCTTGGCAGCCTATATTCCACTGGGTCTTCAACAGTAATAATTTTTGATGCGGCTTTGTTTAATTCGCTCAGTGCGCCATACAAGGTGGTGGTTTTGCCCGAGCCTGTGGGGCCGGTTACCAAAATCATACCGTGTGGACGGTGTAATAAACTTCTAAACCGTGTTAATAAATTACTCGGCATACCCGTTTGGTCAAGTGTCAGTAGACCGGCAGATTGATCAAGTAAACGCATCACTACAGATTCGCCCGCCTGAATGGGCATAGTCGATACCCGCACATCGATAGTATGCCCCTTGATACGCATACTGGTTCGGCCATCTTGGGGTAGGCGTTTTTCAGAAATATCCAGCCCTGACATTAATTTGAGCCTGAGTACCAAGGCCGACGCGATGTTTTTTTCTTGAATGATGTTTTCCTGCAACACACCGTCGACCCGCATCCGTATCCGTAACAATGATTCATCAGGTTCAATATGAATATCTGAGGCTTTGGCTTGCACTGCATCTTCGAATATAGATTGCAATAATCTGGCTACAACTGTGTCTTGTTCGTCACCTACCCCTGAGTCAAAATCGAATTCGGCTTCATCTTGATATTCTTCTGCAAGCTCTTGTGCAAATGATGCAATTTCTTCAGTACGACGATAAAAGTTGTCATAGGCTTGGATCAGTTGCGCATCACTGACCACAGCCACATCAATAGGTTTGGGCAATAGTCCTGACAATACATCGATGGCCGCCAAATCAGCTGGGTCGCTCATCGCCACTAGCAATCTGTCACCTTTATCTTCAAGTACTAAGGCTCGGTGCCGGCGAGCTTGTACTTCAGGCAACATATTCACCGCCGCCAATGACACATCATGTTGGCTGATGTCCACTAAAGGTACGTTTAAATGTTGTGATAAAAACGCCAGAAGCTGGTCTTCGGTAATTAAACCTAGCTCAATGAGCATATAACCTAGTTTGCGGCCTGATTCTTTTTGCGCTGCAAGGGCCTGCATCAACTGTTCTTCGCTGATGATACCTTGCTGAACAAGTAAGTCGCCTAAGCGTATTTTGGCTGTAGGTTTCATGGCGCACCTGTTAATACTGAAATGCGTTGTTGCATAAAATCGTGCACCGAACTATCTAATTGACCGAGGGATTTGGCCTTAGTGTAAGCCTGCACCGCCTTATTTACTTCACCTAATTGATCTTCTGCTATGGCTAAGCCTAACCACCATTTTGCATTGCTAGATTCGATGTTAGTCAAGCTTTGATAATCTGATTTGGCTAATTCAGTTTGCTTAAGTTGCTGCGCTAACGCCGCCCGATAGGCTAAGTATTCGCTTTGGTTGGCTGTGCTGGGCTGAAATTCAGCTAATATATGCATGGCTTGTGAAGGTTCTTTTTGCACCACATGCAAGCGCGCCAGCATCAACCTCAAATCACCTTGAGCAGGGTGTAGTTCAATGCCCTGAACAAGTAGTTGCTTAGATTGCGCATAATTACCTTGAGCAAATAGCAATGAGGCTAGTTTTTTTCTAGCCTTAATATTATCCGCTTCAGTTTCCAATAATTGGTACAATAAGGACCGTGCCAAGTCGAGATTATCATTATTGAGGCTCTCGGCAATGCGCTGTTTCAAACTGCTGCTGTTATTTTCCTGACTGCTACCTGTCATGCTAAAACTAGGCGCTTGTGCTGCAGTCGCTTGGGCGATGGGTTCAGAGCTGTTTGGTGTCTCTCGTGGCTTATCTTGAATGCTTGTATTTTGTATAGAGGTTAACTTGGAGGTGGCCGTTTTACGAGCCTGCGGCAGTAATGGTTCATCATCCAAAATCTTATTTGCTAACTCTACCTCTGCAGCAGTAGCCACGATTTCAATATTAGCTTTAGCTGCTTGATCTGAATCTGAGGTTTTTTGATACTCAACGGGCTCTAACGGCATTTTTTTCGATATCATGGTCATTTTTTTTGTCGTCGCAGAAGGCAAGGATTGAGACTTAGTAGCGGCTGTAACCTTATTGGTTTCAGAAAACAGTTGATCTATATCGGTTATGGCAAAAATAATGGCTGTAATAGCTAAAATTAGCAGCACCAAAACCAATAGCTTTGATTGCTTTTTTGGTGGAGCCTGATAATCCGCTTTTATCTCATCAGATTGAGATTGGCGTGCCTCTAAATCTTGCAACATCTTGTTCACTACACTCATATAGCGAACCTCAACCAAGCAAAATAAGTAATACTAAAAACCAGCATAACCACTAACACGCTGACAGATGACATAAGTAAAACATTGTTAGTTTGACTCGCGGCTTCGGTATCTTTTATGGATAATTTCACATGTAATGGGGTGATTTTTTGCATACCCTCGCCATAGGCTAACATCAAGGCTTTATGGCATAACACATTGACTATTCGAGGGGTTCCCTTGCTGGCCTTATAAAGCAACGCACAACATTTTCGGTCGAACAAATCGCCACCACGATAACCTGCCACATTCATCCGATGTTTAATATATTGATAAACTTGATCGGCATCCATTAATTGCAAAGTATAAGAAAAGGTCACCCGTTGTTTTAATTGTCTTAGCTCAGGCAAAGACAACTTGTCGTTCAATTCTGGCTGCCCAAACAATACCACTTGCAACAATTTACGTGATTCTGTTTCGAGATTGGTAATCAACCTAAGTGCCTCAATACTCTCTACCGGCAGCGCTTGCGCTTCGTCAATAATGAGCACAACCGCTTGGTTTTCTTGGTGAATATGAATAAGACGTTGTTGAATGCGCTGGGTAAACTCTTGCTGGTCAGCATGGTCAGTTAATACCACATTCAATTCACTCGCCACCGCGCGGCGCAGTTCTGTTGGGGTAAGATATGGATTGGGAATATAAGCGGCGACAAATTGCTTAGGTAATTCGTTTAACAACTTACGACAAATTAGGGTTTTACCAGTACCCACTTCGCCGGTGACCTTAATAAAACCTTCGCCAGTTTTAAGTGCAGTCAATAACACTTGAATAGCTTCTTTATGACTGGGCAGGCCAAAAAAATAACTGGTGTTAGGTGTTAAAGTAAAAGGAAGTTCTTTAATTCCATAGTGGTATAGATACATGATTTAATCCACGTGCAGCCAATTAGCCATTTGATCTCTGCTACGTCGTAACTGCTGTTTCCATGTGTTTTTATCCACCACAGTTGGTTTGATCAGAATCACCAGTTCTTTCTTAACTTCACTGTTGCGTTTATTTTTGAATAGATTGCCCAAAAATGGAATATCACCTAGTAAGGGAGTCTTTGATTCCGATTCAGAAACAATAGATTGCATTAATCCGCCAATCACTACTATCTCGCCAGATTTCGCCCGAATGACGGTATCAGATTCGCGAATATTACTTTGAGCAAGAGGTAGTACAAATTGCTCTTGATTCAAGGTCACTACTTTTTCTTGCTCTTGAGTTTCAATCACCGAGGGATGAACATGTAATAAAACCATACCATCAGCATCAATTTGAGGCGTGACATCTAAGGCTATGCCTGAAAAGAAGGGAGTCAATTCAATATTGGGTACTATAGATATGGTACTGCTAGCTATGGTACTTTGGCTAGACACATCGGTGACAAAATATTCGTCGTCTCCCACTTTGATCACCGCTTTTTGATTATTGATAGCTGTTACCCGTGGGCTAGATAACACTTGCACATTACCTTGAGTAGACAGCAGTGATAATACACCGGAAAAGTCTTTATTAATAAATGACAAGCTGGTTATATTGCCTAATGCAACGCTAATGTTATTTCCTATGCTGCCTGCGGTGTTAGAAAACTGAAAATCAGTTGAACCACTGTTGGCTAAAATTTGTCCCCAGTTAATGCCCTGTTGATAACCATCATCTAGTGCCACCTCAATAATCCTAGCTTCGAGAATTACCTGCCTTTGGATGATTTCTTCAGAAACATCTAAAAAGGCTTTTACGGCTCTAATTTCTTTAGGCATAGCGCGCACAGTAACCAAACCCGCTTGCGGCGTCACCATCACACTCTTACCCTCTCCCTCACCAAGCATAGATTTTAAGGTGGCTAATAATTCGGTCCAAAAATCTGTCTCGGTACGAGTGGAGATACTCGTGCCATTGATATTATTGCCCGAACCAAAGTTGTTACTGCTACCCGAGTTACTTGAATTGCCACTAAAACCATTTTGCGAATTATTGCTATTAATATTGTTTCCAGACTGTTGCGATACCCCACCTGAAGTAATACTGGTTTGAGTTGAACCATCGCGAGTCATGAATAAATAGTTAATGGCGAAAGTTTCAGTGCGCATCCCAGAAGGATAAATGCGATAGATATTTCGTTTACGCTCAATTTCATAACCATATATCTCAGAGACTAAATCGAACACATCTGCCAGTGCTACCTGTTTTAAGTCTAATGAGATTTCTCCTGTCACGTCGGGATGCATAGCTACACTGTAAGGCGTGCCTTTGACTATGCTGCTGAAAAATGCTGCGGCATCGACTTTTTGCGCATTGATATCATATTTTGACTCGCCAAATAATTGGCTGGATGTATCGCTTGGACCCGGTAGTAATGTTTGCTTAATTTCGTCAGGCACTGTTTGTAGGGGCTGACCTTGTATTAGTTTACTTTCGTTTTCATATTCAGCAATGGCAGAATCCATAGAATGAGACACGGCTGTTGTATTCTGCGGACTTTGGCATGCACAAACAGTGACTATTATGCTCAGAAGAAGTAATTTGTTAGAAACCATTATTTGTGTCTTTTTTAATGTTGTTGTTATTGACATAAAGTGTCTGCTGACTATCTGAATCTTCTAATATTACGTGATTTTCACTGATTAAAATCACCTTGTAGCCTAGCACTTGTTGTCCTTCTGCAAAGCTTTTTCCATTTATAATAGCTTGCTTATTTTGACTGTTATTGATGATGGCAGTTAATTTTAGAGGCATTGGCGTCATAGTGCTTGGATCTTCTCCAGTATTAAACATTGATTTGTTGGGGCTAGGTTTAGTTGGATCTTGCAGTGTATTGGCTTGCGCACTGGCAAAGCTAAAAAATAATAGTATGAATAACTGTTTCATCTGCCCCTAAACCCCTATAAAAGCTTTGTTGGTGCTAAGCGTGTATATTTCCAACTCAACACTTGCGGTTGGGTAATCGCCGACTACATAGTCAAATTTTTTCCAATAGAACTTCCATGGCAATGATTCAAGTTGTTCTAAATATTGTTGAATATCGAAGTACTTACCTTCAAAAACTAGTGAGACACCGTGGCGATAAAGTCCAGCCTTTGACTCTTCTCCCTCGTCGAACGGCTCCAATAATATAGGTATAGGCGCAATAGATTGTAACTCAATTAGTTTTAACCCTTTACTGCCAGCTAACACATTCTCTAACATTCCCGCCATTTTATTCGCTGGAACTAAATTGTTGGTTTGTGCTTCTAGCTGTTTAGTGATGTCATGAATCTCACTTTTTAATACTTCGATTCTTGCATTGACTGGGTCGTTTGGATCAGTCCCAAGTTTGTCGCTCAATTGAGCCACTTGTTCTACTAAAGTGGCTATCTCTGTTTCGGCACTCACACCGTTTTGCTGGAGTTTTTCTGAATGCTCTAATAATGGCTCTAATAAAAAGGTGTACATCAGCAATATCAAAACAACTAGGCCGCACATCAGAATTAAAAGCTGTTCACGTAAACTCATTTTGTGGAATTTACCAGACAGTTTTATGAATTCTTTTTCTAGAGCCTGTGGTTCTTTCATATGTTACCTGGCCCTTTTGAGCTACTCATTATTGCTACCCTTTTCTACTTTGGGATCTTTTCCTGTTGAAATAATAAAATTGAGTTGTTTCTCAGAGTCACGATAGAGTCGAGTGTCAGCAAATTCTTGGCCGCTAAAATAATCAGTTTGGCCTAAGGAGCTAAGCCATTTAGGTACAAGAGCAGAATCCGTCGCTGCGCCTTCCATCACTACACTGATACCATTTAGGTTGATATGGGTTAACCATAACCCGCTCTGATGATGACTCGCGAGATCTATCATCAGATTTGAATAACCACTTGATTTTAGCTGCTCCTGACCGGCCAATTCATTGAGTACACGTTTTTTAAGACTCATTAGCTGTTGGTTTTTTTCCACTTGTTGCAGCAGTTTTGGATCAACTTTTAGATTGTCTACAGCGCTTTGTAGTTCCTTGACCAATATTTCTTGCTGTTGTTTATGTCGTTCTATCTTGGTAATTTTTGATGTGATATTTTGTTGTTCAGCTGCCAAATAAAAGTACAGTAAGCCGCAAAAAAGAGCCGCAAATATCCAACTACCCATAACGATGTGCAGAGTAAGCAGGCGTAACTGTGGGTGAAACTCTGGATGATAAAGGTTAACTCTATATTTCATCAGGCAATCAAACTCGCGTTATCAATTGCCGCGCCTAAGCTTGCAAGACTTGATGGTGCTATTGGCATATCAGTATTTTTTGCCACATTTGGGATGAATTTTTCTACTGATACAAAAATCACTTCTTTGATAAATTCTGCAAGAGCATCTTGATGATTGGTATCTAAGGAAAGATAGATTTTTTTGACGGGTGCTTGGCGTAACTGGCTCTCAAAATAATCCATAGAACGTTGAATTTCCAAACTTAAGTTATCAACCACACCCATTTTTAATTCTTCGGGTGAAAAATTAGCCAAATTTTCATAACCACGTAGACGTCGGGAAAAGAACAACTGGTTGCGCTTAACAATGTTTAAGCTAAGTTGCCCGCTTTCTTCTTGTTTTAAGGTAATAATAGCATCGTCACTTGGTGCCACTAAATTGCAAATTGCTAGTTCTTCAATCCCTATAATATTCAGAGCCAAACCCGCTTTTAATACGCCATCGCGCACTTCTATGACGTCTCGCTTGCCAATAGCAACAACATTTAACTTTTTGAGATTAGAGGCAGCGGCTGGGGGATCAAAATAATCAATAACAAGTTCGTCGTCGCTGAACAATTGTTCTTTAACTGCCCATTGCAAGGCTTGATTCAACTCTGCGTCTTCTACTGCAGGCCTATCCAGCTGTAACAGTTGATACTTTGAAATAGAGAAGGCGATATTACATTGAGTGTTAGCAAGGTTATTATTTTCGACGTAAGTTTTCAGTGTGGTTTGCCAGTTTTCGATTGGCAATGAGTCTTGTTTTATCCAACTAACTTTACCATTGATTTTTTGTAGGGTAGACACATGAAATTCGTCAACGCCGATTTCAATCCCTACGGAATGGAATTTTGAAGCCTTGCTAAATCGACCTTTAATAAAATCGCGCCAACCAATTTGCATGTCATAGACTTTGTTGCTTAATAACTAAGTTCCATTACAGCAAAAAACGACCTAAAGCGCTAGTTTTATATAATCTATGAATAGCAGCACTTTATTTAATAAATCCAATGATTTATATGAAAAAACAGGGTGAGTATCAGGCAAATTTAATGTGCTGTCACCCGTACCTAAGACTACATTGGTTTCAACATCTGCTGCGCCATTGGTCGAATTTTTGGTGCCTTTTTTACGATCTTTTAAATGTAGAGACAAAAATCGGCCAGGATACTTTTGTAAAAGTTTAGTGGGATCCAATAAAAAGTCGTAAAATGACTACCAAAGTATCTAGCTTTGTAGGTAACAGCTATAGGTTTGCAGCATACAATCACTTACACTTTCAGCATATACAATTTAAAACAGTTACTTTCGGAAATTATTTGAACTGCAATATTAGTTTTTTTGCTTTACTGTTATCGAGTATTTCAGTCTCTGGCCAAACTCAAGAACAACCACTAGACAAAATTACTGTAACTGCGACCCGTTCCAGTAGCAATATAATGGATGTTGGTAGCAATATTAGTTGGTTGGACGAAGAAAGTTTAAAATTGATTGAGCAGCAGCATATCAATCAAGCTTTGGTGCGGATACCAGGCGCGTGGATCAGTCGAGGAAATGGCCAAGAACATTTAACTGCCATTCGTTCGCCCGTGCTAACCGGAGCTGGTGGCTGTGGTGCATTTTTTATTGCACAGGATGGAATTTCGTTGCGTGCACCGGGATTTTGCAATGTTAATCAACTGTTCGACGCCAATACCGAGCAGGCATCGTCCATTGAAGTTTTGCGGGGCCCAGCAAGCACTCTCTATGGTTCAAATGCCGTGCATGGGGTAATCAATGTATTGACACCCAATCCTTTTGACGCGGAGCATTCAAGTTTATCCTTGAGTATTGGGCCTCATGGTTACTCCCGTGGCATGTTTAGCTTGTCTACAACTAGTGAAAAAAATGGTTTTTTGTTTTATGGCAACGTCACAAAAGACGGTGGATATTTGCAAAACAGTGGTTTTGATCAGCAAAAATTTAATCTGATACATCAATATCAAGAGGATAAATGGCAGATTAAAAATGTATTGGCGGTCTCTAATCTAAATCAAGAAACTGCCGGCTTTATAAGTGGTTTTGAGGTTTATAAGGACCAGGCACTAAAAAGACAAAATCCTAATCCCGAAGCGTTTCGAGATAGTCAGTCGGTGCGTATCTATAGTCAAATCAGTTATGTTGAAAACGACTCAACAAGTCTTACCATTACACCTTATGTAAGATGGGCAGATATGCAATTTTTACAACACTTTCTTCCTTGGCAACCCCTAGAGGAAAATAGCCAAGCCAGTGTTGGTGCGCAATTACAATTTCAAAAGGATTACGGTGATTTAACTTGGTTGAGTGGTTTTGATGCCGATTATACACAAGGGCAATTAACTGAGACGCAAGCTGATGACTTTTTGCCTACCTTGCCCGCTGGAATTCATTACGATTACCAAGTGAATGCAAGTGTATATTCTCCTTTTGTGCAACTTCTATGGTCAGCGACACGGCAGTTAAACCTTAGCGCTGGTATAAGGTATGAGCGCACCAAGTATGATTATAACAATCGTTTAACCGCGGGCAGCGCATGTGCGCAAGGTGTCGATAATTGTCGATTTACTCGCCCTGAAAATCAAGTGCTCAATTATGACGAATGGTCCTAACAAATAACAAGCGACTCTACGCACAATATTCTACAGGGTATCGTGCACCCCAAGCCACAGAGTTATTTAGACTACAAGCTGGGCAAACAGTGGCTGACCTTGCAGCAGAAAACGTAGACTCTGTTGAACTGGGGTTAAGAGGCCAGACCCAAGGGCTTTTCTACGACGTCACCCTATTCTCTATACAAAAAAATAATTTTATTTTCCAAGATACGGATAGGCAAAATATTAGCAATGGTGAAACCTCCCATAGAGGAATAGAGCTGGCACTACGCTATCAGTGGCAATACGTTTATGCATCTGCCAATGGTACCTTTGCTAAACATCAGTACGACTCAAACCTGAGGTTAAGTCAGATCAATATTCTGGGCAATGAAATAGATACAGCTCCCGAACATATGGGCAGTCTGCAACTGGGTTGGCGGACCGATTCAGGCGAATTCATTGAGCTGGAGTGGGTGCACCAAGGCAATTACTATCTTAATCCAGAGAATAGCGCAGAATATAGTGGTCACAACTTACTTAATTTGCGAACTGGCTGGGCATTAAACGCAAGGTTAGATATCAGCGCCAGAGTCAGCAATCTAACCGATGAGGATTATGCCGAAAGAGCCGATTTTGGTTTTGGCAGTTATCGCTATTTTGTGGGTGAGCCTAGGGCGGTTTATGTCACTGTTGCATACAAATATTAGTTGATGTATTCAAATTGCTAAGTGGCTCTGGCTCATGAAATAGGTTGCCTTGGGCGTATTTAATACCTAGCTCAGTCAAATTTTTCGCGACCATTTCTTGCTCTATATGTTTAGCAATCAAAATCTTACCAGATAAATTGGCCACTTTTATAAGCATTTCGCAGAGCAATGCATTGACTGGATTGTGTGCATAATGGCGAATAAAAGCCCCATCTATTTTCAAGTAATCGACGTCCAGTACTTTTAGGTATTGGATAATAGAAGTTTGCCCACCAAAATCATCGATGCAGGTTTTGCATCCTAACGCTTTCAAGCGTGTTAAAAAAGCACGGGTTCTGTCAATTGAAATCAATGCATCAGGCTCTGAAATTTCAAAACATAAAAAATCTGGCGTTATGGAATTTTCTGTTAATAAATTTTCGAGTGTGATCAAAAACATTGGATTGGCGATGGTTTCTGAGGTGAGATTGATTGAAACATGGCTAAATAGGCTGCGTATCTGATGATTGTCTTGCAACCAATTGAGTGTTTCCTTTACTACCCAGAGATCAATTTTACTCCTTATTTTGTTTTGCTCAGAAAACACAAAAAATTCACTGGGTAAAATCCACCTATCTGAAACTGCCCCTTTCAATCTTAACAGCATTTCCATAGACGGCAATTGCCTCGTTGCTAGTTGTAAGGGTTTAACTTGTTGATAAAAAAGAGAAAAACTATTCGAATCTAACGCTGACTCAATACGGCTAGCTAAATCTTGATCCGCCTCTTCAGCTAACTTTTTCACAGTGTGATCCTGATAGTTAACAATAGAACCCACACCATCTTCTTTTGCAATAACCGATGCATGTATTGCCTTAGAGGTTATTTTTCTAGCACTTAGTACACCGCTATCTACAATACAAAAACCTATACACACCTCAACTTGGATAGTTTGTTCTTTCCATATAATCGGAAAGCTGCTGATACAATCCACAAGACCTCTTGCGGTTGTGTTAGCGGTCGTTGTGGTGGCGTGTTTTAAATATACGGCAAACTGATCTCCACCAAGTCTGCCTATCATAGCCGCGTCGCCTAGTTGTGATTGTAATAATTTACTGATATTAGTCAGAACATAGTCGCCGGCATCCCAGCCAAAACGTTGATTGATGGCTGCAAACTTAAATAAATCTAAAAATAACAACGCACCGTCTTGCATGTTAACGTCACGTCTTTCTAGTAGGTACTGCAAGTCGTTTTCAAAGGAGACCCCACTGGGTAGCTGCGTCAAAAAATCAGTCCCCACCTCATGTTTTAAACGACTTTTCAGTAGCTTTCTTTCGTTAATAACTTGATTAAGTTTTTTATTAGAATCGGTTAAATCTTGGGTTCGGGCTTGCACTTTGCTTTCTAAGTTGTTGTTTGCCTGCTGAATTTCTTTAACTAAGCGTCGCATTTTCAACTGAAACTGGGTACGCACAATAAGTTCTTGTTGATTAAAGGGTTTTAACACGTAGTCAGCGCCGCCCATTTCAAAACCCTCTTCAAACTGGCCAACTTTACCGGTTAAGAATATTATTGGGATGGCAGATAAATGCCTATCCGATTTGAATTTTTGGCAGGTTACAAAGCCACTCCATCCACGCGGCATGTTGACATCTAAAATCACTAAGTCAGGCTGAAAACTGAAAGCGAGTTGGTATGCTTCTTCTCCACTAGCGGCTGTATTGACGTCATAACCCTTTTTTTCCAAAACAAGGCTAACAATACGCAAAATGGCAGGGTCGTCATCTACTACGAGAATCTTTTCTTGCATTTGTTTTTATCCATAATCCACAGAGAATGGCTGCCGTAACAGGCCATTAATTAAAACCGTATCATTTTTTACTATTACTGATTTTCAGAACAAGATACATTTTTGTGACATTTTCAGCAATGTTGATGCAAATATTTACCATAAGATATTCATGCTCTAAGGTATATATTTTTCTCAGTTAGTCAGCTAGATGCACAAGGTAGTGAACAAGATGAGTTAGTATAATTTATGTTGTCATGCTTATATTTTGCGGCTGCGGGGCATAGCGATTTTAGTGTCTTAGAACAAAAAGCAGAGTTATTAAATATTTCAAATTTTGATGAAATCAAGAAGCTGTTATTGGTATTAAATTAACCAATTTAAATCATGCATTTCAACCTAGATTCCGCTATTTCTCGTGGTTTAATTGCGGAATCTAGGTTCAAAGTTCGGGCAATACTCAAGCAAATCATCCAAAATAATGGCTTTCAATAAGTCTCTAGATTCTCTATATTGGAAATCACTGAGAGGGATTTCAACGAGTAAATTTAAAATTTTTACACATAAATAAAAAAGCCCTGATAATCAGAGCTTTAATTTAGTTAAGTAGTGAGTTCACACTTTTACATCCCTAATTAGAACGGAATATCATCATCAAAGTCGAAATCTGGTTCAGCCATGGGCGCAGGTTGGCCTTGTGCGGGTGCTTGATTGAAACCTTGATTGGGTTGTTGAGGAGCTCCTTGGGCAGGCGGCTTTTGATATGGCTGACCCTGGTTGGGTGCTTGTTGATAGCCCTGTTGAGGCGCTTGTTGATAACCTTGATTGGGTTGTTGTGGGGCTGCTGCAGGACGTTGTTGCCCTTGAAAACCTCCTTCAGATTGTTGACCACCACCTTTATTGCCTAACATTTGCATGACGCCATTAAAGGGGTCTAAAACGATTTCTGTGGTGTATTGGTCTTGACCTTCTTTATTCTGCCATTTACGGGTTTGAAGTTTGCCTTCTATATAAACTTGACTGCCTTTACGCAAATATTCACCAGCAATTTCCGCTAACTTGCCAAACATGGATACGCGGTGCCACTCAGTCTTTTCCTGAATTTGGCCACTTTGATCTTTCCAGCTTTCTGATGTTGCTAAGGTTAAGTTGGCAACGGCTTTGCCATTTGGGGTATATCTTACTTCGGGATCTTTACCCAAATTACCCACTAAAATTACTTTGTTTACGCCCTTGCTAGCCATTTTTCCTCCTAATTAATCTTTAAAATTCAGTACAAGTCGAGCTTGTTGAATATCGAAATGTTGTTCTGCCTTTATATACATAACTTGTTCATTTGGAACAACTGTTATGTCTACCACACCTTCTAATTCAGAAAGCTGCTGTAAAACCAGATCTGTTGTTTGATTATTTGTTTTAAGTGTATAACGTTTTAAGCGGTTAGTCGCGTCCATCCCTCGAATCAACAGCAACCAAACACAACATAAAATACTCGCTAGAATAAATACCCATTGAATGCCTAAAAGCTCGCCAATACTACCGGATAACACACCGCCAATAAAAGCGCCAAAAAACTGAAAACTGGCATAAACCCCCATGGCTGAGCCTTTTTTTCCGGCTGGGGCGATATTTGAAACCATAGCTGGGAAATTTGCTTCGAGATAGTTGAAGCAAGTAAAAAACAAGCTAACCAATAACAGCAAATAAATAATCGAATGTTGACCGAATATCAGCAATGAAAATACTATTGCAAGGCCCGCCACGCTGCATTGCATCACCCCTTGTTTGCGCTTTGCTGCTATAGCCATAAGACCTATAAGACCAATAACAGAGGCAACTAATACCACTGTGTAAACTTGCCAATGAGTGGCAAGGGGCCAATCTAAGTCGATTAGAAATACTGGAATTTGCACAAACAATAGGGTGATCAGCATATGCAACAGCAATACGCTGATATTCAGACGTATCAATTGTGGGTGCAAAAATAGGCTTTTAAGGTCATCAATAATGGGTAGGGTGTCACCCTTAGGTGCGATATTTATTGCGTTTGGTACCACAAACAGCACCAGAAAAATACACAGGCAAGCCAATACCCCGGTCATCAGAAAAATACCGCTTAGGCCAAATTGACTCGCAATAATAGGGCCCAAAAGTAAGGCTAGATAAAAAGAAAAACCAATAGAAATACCTATTATCGCCATAACTTTTGGGCGCTGGCTTTCGCGGCTTAAGTCTCCGGCTAATGCCATGATGGCGCCGGCAATGGCCCCCGCACCTTGTAGAAAACGTCCTACTACAACCCAAGCTAAACTATCTGCAGTCGCTGCGACTATACTGCCAATGGCAAAAATCACTAAACCGCCTGCAATAACGGGTTTGCGACCAATTTTATCTGATAACACTCCCATGGGAATTTGTAGTAATGCTTGAGTCAAACCGTAACCACCTATTGCCAGCCCCACCAGAAATGCAGAATAATCTGGATAACTTTTGGCGCTAATGGCTATGACTGGCATAACCATAAATAAGCCAAGCATGCGTAGCACGTACACAAAGGCAAGGGAAAAAGCGCTGCGAAGTTCGGTAGAATTCAAGGTTTAATCTATTATCAGAAAATGAAAAGGTGGACGCCAAAATGGCTAACAAGTTTAGCATAGATTCTTTTTTGACAAACAATTTAAACAACATTTTTAGTTAGCTGTGCTGGGCTTGTAAAAAGATAATCTGTGTTGCCGTAGAGCTAGTTTCAAGAGTGTGTAATAATTCTTCTTTTGGATCCGATACAAGTCAAAAATGGATAGAATTGAAGTACGCGGTGCTCGCACCCACAATCTCAAAAACATCGATCTAGATATACCCAGAGACAAATTAACCGTGATCACGGGTTTGTCTGGTTCGGGAAAATCTTCTTTGGCTTTCGATACCTTGTATGCCGAAGGGCAAAGACGTTACGTCGAATCCTTGTCGGCGTATGCCAGACAATTTTTATCTATGATGGAAAAGCCTGATGTGGATCATATTGAGGGATTATCGCCCGCTATTTCTATCGAACAAAAATCCACCTCACATAATCCCCGTTCAACTGTGGGAACCATCACAGAAATATACGACTACTTACGTTTGTTGTATGCACGGGTAGGGGAACCTCGATGTCCTGAACATCATGTGCCACTAGATGCACAGACTGTCAGTCAGATGGTTGACCGCGTGTTAGATATGCCAGCCGATATTAAACTGATGTTGCTAGCCCCTGTGGTGCAAGCCCGTAAAGGAGAGCATCTTAAAACCCTCGAAAATCTTTCCGCACAAGGGTTTATTAGGGCGAGAATTGATGGCAATGTCTGTGATTTATCAGATCCCCCAGACCTCGATTTACACAAAAAACATACAATCGAAGTAGTAGTTGACCGTTTTAAAGTGCGCGAAGATTTAAAGCTTCGTTTAGCAGAGTCCTTTGAAACAGCCTTAAACCTGTCTGGTGGCACGGCAACCGTCGCTTTTATGGATGCTCCTGACAAACAGGAATTGGTGTTTTCTTCAAACTTTGCTTGCCCACACTGTGGTTATAGCATGGCTGAGTTGGAGCCAAGGTTATTTTCCTTTAACAACCCAGCTGGAGCCTGTCAAAGTTGTGATGGTTTGGGTACTAGGCAGTTTTTTGACCCACATCGTATTATCGCAAATGACGAAATTAGCTTGTCTGGCGGTGCGATTCGGGGCTGGGATAAGCGCAGTTATTATTATTTTCAGATGTTGCAAGCTGTGGCTGATCACTACAAGTTTGATTTGGCCGTGCCATTTACTGAACTGGATAAAAATGCCAAAGATATTGTGTTGTATGGCAGTAAAGGCACATCGTTAAAGTTTAAATACATTAACGATCGTGGCGACATTATGGAGCGTAAACATCCCTTTGAGGGGATTATTCCCAATATGGAACGGCGTTACAAAGAGACTGAATCGAATGCGGTACGCGACGAGTTATCTAAATATCTGAGTCAACAACATTGTTCTAGTTGTTCTGGAAGTCGCCTTAGATTAGAGGCCAGAAACGTATTTATTGGTGAAACACCACTGAATGTCATTACTGATATGTCGATTGCTGATGCTTTGGCGTTTTTTGCCAATCTTAGGCTAACCGGTAAACGTTTAAAAATTGCAGAAAAAATATTTAAAGAAATCAATGATAGATTAACCTTTTTGGTCAACGTAGGGCTAAATTATCTTTCCCTTTCACGCAGCGCTGATACCTTGTCGGGTGGTGAAGCGCAGCGAATTAGGTTAGCCAGTCAAATAGGTGCAGGTCTAGTGGGCGTCATGTATGTACTCGACGAACCTTCTATCGGGTTACATCAGCGAGATAACGCTAGGTTACTTGAGACCCTTGTTCACTTGCGCGACTTAGGCAACACAGTCATAGTGGTTGAGCATGACGAAGATGCCATCCGAGCAGCCGATTTTGTGCTGGATATTGGCCCAGGCGCAGGCGTACATGGTGGCGAAATTGTGGCTCAGGGCACTATTGACGATATAAAAAATAGTGAGCGTTCGCTAACTGGTAAATATTTGTCTGGTAGAGAACGAATTGAAATTCCTGCTAAACGAACTGAAATTGATCAAGATAAGTGGGTGGAGTTGACGGGTGCAACAGGTAACAACCTGCAAAATGTGACTTTTAGAGCGCCTTTAGGCTTAATGACCTGTGTAACAGGTGTGTCAGGATCCGGTAAATCCACTTTAATAAATGATACCTTTTATCGCATTGCCCACAGAGAATTAAATGGTGCCACCACAGGTGAGCCTGCACCCTATCAAACCATTACCGGTATGGAGTTTATGGATAAGGTCGTGGATATTGACCAAAGTCCTATTGGTAGGACGCCACGCTCTAATCCCGCGACATATGCAGGTATTTTTACGCCTGTACGAGAATTATTTGCTGGAACACAAGAATCCAGATCTCGTGGTTATAAACCCGGACGCTTTAGTTTTAACGTCAAAGGTGGACGCTGTGAAGCATGCCAAGGCGATGGCGTGATCAAGGTTGAGATGCACTTTTTGCCTGATGTGTATGTACCTTGTGATATATGTAAAGGCAAACGTTATAATCGCGAAACATTGGAAATTCAGTATAAAGGTTTGAATATCCATCAGGTATTGGATATGACGGTAGAAGAAGCCCGTCCTTTCTTCGATGTTATTCCTGCGATTGCCCGCAAGTTACAAACCTTGATGGATGTAGGTTTATCTTACGTGCGTTTGGGACAAGCGGCGACGACCTTGTCGGGTGGCGAAGCGCAGCGTGTCAAGTTAGCCAAAGAATTATCCAAACGAGATACAGGTCAAACCCTGTATATTTTGGATGAGCCCACAACAGGATTACACTTTCACGATATCAAGCAACTATTGCAAGTACTGCATAGATTGCGAGATCATGGTAATACAGTAGTCGTGATTGAACATAACCTAGATGTGATCAAAACCGCAGATTGGGTTATTGATCTTGGGCCCGAAGGTGGTTCGGGCGGCGGTCAAATTATTGCCCAAGGGACTCCTGAGGATATTTGTCATGTAGAAGCGTCGCATACTGCTCGCTTCCTCAAACCATTATTGCAAAAGTAGAGATGATATCGCATGTTTAGTGAAGAATTTAATGTACGTTTTTATGAAACAGATGCCTTAGCTCACGTCAGTAATACTGTACTAGTGGGTTGGTTTGAATCGGGCCGTGATCCTATTTTTAAACTATTTACTCCTGAATTGGATTTGCAAAACTGGCCGCTTATTTTGGCCAGTTATAAAGTAGATTTTTTAGAGCAAATTTATTATGGACAACAAGTCCAAGTTAGAACTTATATCAGCCGCATAGGCACGAGTTCTTTCGATGTTTATCAGGAGTTGTGGCAGCAGCAAAAAAAATGCGCCACCGGTGTAACGACTATGGTGTATTTTGACTATCAGAGCAAGCAAGCTGTGGTAATAAGCGATGCAATAAAAGCCACTCTCTTAGTGCATAGTTACCCAGAGTAGAATTACAACTCATAAAAAAAACCGCAATGGCGGTTTTTTTATGCTAATTAGTATTAAACTTTAAATTGTTTGGCAATGCCTTCTAAATGTTGCGCTAATTGTGCCAGCTCAGCGCCTACTGACGCTAGCTCTTTTGAACTCGCGGCCGTTTCTTCCGTACGGCTATGGATATCATCAACATTATTACTAATGATTCTGGCCACATTTTGCTGCTCGCCAGTAGCGCGAGCGATTTGATCGTTCATGCTGGTGATACGGTTAATTGTTTCAGTTATAACAGCTAAACTAGCACCGGCTTTATTGGCCGTTTCAACACTGGTTGTTGCTTGCTCAGTACCCTTAGCCATAACACTTACTGCAGAACGAGCAGCATTTTGTAGCTGTTCAATGGTTTTCTGAATTTGTTCGGTAGATTGTTGTGTTCTTGAGGCTAAGGTACGCACTTCATCTGCAACTACTGCGAAACCACGACCTTGTTCGCCAGCTCTCGCTGCTTCAATTGCTGCGTTAAGTGCAAGTAAGTTTGTTTGCTCAGCAATACCTTTAATCACATCAAGTACCACACCAACTTGATTTGAATCATCCTCCAGTTTTCTAATCACTTCAGCGGTATCTTCAACGTTAGCGGCTAATTCTTGGATGCTAAGTACTGTATGGTTAACCACACTCTGACCATCTTCAGCTGCGGTAGATGCATCACCGGCAGCACTGGCTGCCTCTGCAGCACTTGCAGCAACAGCACTAACACTATGGCTCATATCATCTACTGCAGTTTTAGCCTGACCGGCAGAATGTTGTTGTACGTCAATCGTCTTGTTGGTGTCGTCAGTTAATTTATTCAGATTTTGTGCGAGTTGTGATAAAGGTAGAGAAGCATTAACAATGTCTTTAACAACACCCTGCAGCTTTTCCATAAACTGATTAAACCAATGCACCAAATCACCAATTTCGTCTTGGTTATTAGATTTGATCCTGACGGTTAAGTCTCCGTCTTCTTGGGCTATATCTTTCAGTGAGTTAACCACTTGCACAATGCTGCCCTTGATGCCACTAACAATGGGCACCGCGGTGGCAAATAACAATATAATAGTCATCAAGGCCATGACCCCACCTATAATTACTGTAGATTCTCCGCTGTCGCTGGCTTCTTGAATATCTGTTTGGAAGGCTTTAGTACGAACATCTTTAAAATTAGTTAGGTCTTTAAAGGCGTTGTCATAGTTTTTATTCATTGTGGTCGACAGTTCACCCAGTTTTGCATAGTCTGCCGTACCGTCTATCATAGATTTGGACACGTTAAACGCTGAGCTGTAGTAATCGTTGAAGGATTTCAGAATACTATTTATCTCAGCACTTAAGTTGGGAGCAATAGATTTAATATTTTGCAGCAATACTTGGGTTTCTTTGGCGTAATTTTGGGCATTCTCTAGGGTTTCCTCATCGTCTGTCGTCACCGCGCTGATTAAGGTTTCTTTCACTTTCTCCATGTTGACCAGTGCATTTTTGGTCACGTCTAAGGCGGGATATTGTATTTCTATGACGTTTTCTAACAAATCCACATTTTTTAGTGCTGTAGCAGTAGTAATGCCTAAATAAATCAAGAAGCCTACTGTACCAATGATTGGAATAAGAAATAACTTTTGTGCAATGGACATTTTTGTCAAAAAACTCATCAACTAACCCTTTATATTGTGTCTGCGACTCTGAGTGCTGAGCGTATCAGCAACCTGCTAAATCCTATCTGGAATATCAGTATATATAAATTATTGTTCAAGAAAATAGATTCTTATTACTAAGTCACCCATTTCATTATGTTGTTAACCATCATAGGGACTGACACTAGTGCCCACTAAGGAATATCCCACAGTCGCCAAATCCCCTGTCCACCCTTTAGTGGTTAAAGTACCGGTCACCCAAACTGCGTCATATAGATTGTCTATCGGCACCGCTTTAGAAAACTTCACGTAAACGATTTGATTGGCTGGCGGTGGCGGCACATGAATACAAGCTCCGAAATAGGGCACTAACAAAAACTCACTAGTGGTTTTGTTGTCGCCTTCCAGAGGAACAACAAACCCCGGTATTTTTACCAGCTTGCCATTTAAACTCTCGACTATAGGAGCATCTAGCCCCATTTGCAGCATACTGCCATCGTGACTCAAAGGGGTGTCGGGAGTTTGATAGTCTGGCGGCACCATGTCTTCCCAAAAAAGCTCTAGCGGCTCATTGGCCAACGTAACCTGGTTGAACAAGGTTAATAGTAAACATGTTGCTTTGATAATTTTTATCATAAGTTTTTATTGGCCTGTATTTGATTCGCCCAAAATAAGGGATTTTTCACTACTTCGTTACCTAAACAAGGGGTGTTTGGGATATTCAACGCTAAACATAATGAGCAAAGCGCAAATCCTGCACCAATATAAAATACCAGGCTAGGTGAACTTAACCACACAATACCTAGTAATGCTGGTATCACAACAGCCGCAATGTGATTGATAGTAAAACTGACTCCAGCGGTAGAGGCAAAGTCTTTTTGGTCTGCGATTTTTTGGAAATAGGTTTTCACAGCGATAGCCATCGCGAAAAATAGATGGTCAACTATATATAAACCCGCCGCAATACGGTTATCATCTACTAACGCATAACTTATAAACACTAAAAGCAAACCCACATACTCTATTGTTAATGCTCGGCGTTCTCCAATTTTACTGATCCATTTCCCAATTTTGGGCGCAAACAGTAAGTTGAATACATAATTGATAATAAATAGAAGACTAATATCCCCAACCGAATAGCCGAATTTTTCAACCATCATAAAGGAAGCAAACACCATGAATATTTGTCTTCTGGCACCACTGAAAAACACCAGTGCATAATACAGCCAATAACGTTTACGCAAGAACATATGTTTATGCTGAGCAGCGCCGTGGTCAAAAGTATCGAAACTTGTCCACAATATGCAAACTATTATCAAACCCACCCCACCAGCTAACATATACATGATGGTATAAGACACACTAACCCATTCCATTAAAATCCATATCGATCCGTAGGCTAATAAGGAAGCGAAACTTTTAACTGCCAATTGTTTGCCCATAAAATGTGCAGCTTTGTCTTTGTGTAACCACTGTAAGGTTAACGATTGATTGATGGTTTCGAAATAATGAAAGCCAATCGACATAAGCACAGTGGTGCAATACAATCCTAACTCAAACGGTAACCAGCCTGTGGCCGCCACACCAATACACATGATCGCCAGTGCTATTAGGGCTAGAGTTTGTTCTTTTACTACGAGTAATAAAAATACTGCGGTGAAAGCCAAAAAACCTGGGATCTCTCGCAAACTTTGCAACATGCCAATTTCAGCGCCGTTGAACTGGGCTTTTTCTACAACAAAATTGTTGAGTAATGCATTCCACACTGAAAAAACCAATGGCATAACAAAGGCCATCGCAAGCAATAGAAATTTTGGATCTTGACGAAGGAGAGAAAGTTTAGTGAATTTGGGATATCGCAAAGTAATTTTATCCTGCCAATACTAAGACCTAATTGTCGCACACAGATTAGATTTAACCGCAATAAAAAAGCCGGTTAAAACCGGCCATTTAAAAATGAGGTGCGTATTAGTTATTATTAAAAAGCCGGTTTCTCGTCGGCTGCTTCGTACAACTTAACA
>Ga0316204_10005372_pt1 | contig 21247 bp, 21 predicted proteins | sample 6monrhotite_MG_2_FD_205661 | JGI IMG/M metagenome (GOLD analysis project Ga0316204, IMG submission 205661) | Microbial mat bacterial communities from mineral coupon in-situ incubated in ocean water Damariscotta River, Maine, United States -... | ecosystem: Environmental > Aquatic > Marine >... | reverse complement strand
GCCCAAACCCAGTGGATGCTGGAAAACTTCCATACATTGCGCTAGTCCGCCAGAAAAAGGGGGAAATAACATGACTGCATTTCGCATAGCCACTATCTTGGTCGCATTGGTATCTCTGTTCCTGGGCGGGACAGGCGTATTTTTGGGGGCGGTTGAACATACGGGCGGAGACGCAGTCGCTGCAGCACTCGACAGCCAATATCGCTATCTCGCTGCAGTTTATTTTGTGGTTGGTGCCATGATCCTCTGGTCCGCTGGCGACGTGAAAGGCAGGGCGATATTATTGCGCTTTGGCATGCTGGGTTGGTTTGTTGGTGGTCTTGCCCGCGGTCTATCCTGGATGACGGTTGGTGAACCAGCAGACTGGCAAGTTAGCGGCATGGCTATCGAACTGGTTATTCCGGTCGTGATGTTGTTGTGGCAGGGCCGGGTCCTCAAGAGCTAAGGATGGGTGGTCATCCTCCTGCAATGTCAGATATTGAATAGTTGCAGATGAAGGTGCATCCTTGCCCGGCTGGAGTTCAATTTTCCAAAGGCCTGTCAATCACAAGTGGCCAAGCTGAGCGATGGAGGACCTATGCCAAACAAGAAACTGGCACTATTTCTAGACGGCAGCTGGAACAATATTGACGATAACACGAATGTCTGGCGGTTTAGCCAGATGGTTGCCCGGCATGATCAACATGATGTCCGCCAGTTGCGCTACTATACGCCTGGTGTTGGGACGGCTCGCGGTGAAAAAATCAGGGGCGGTGCGCTGGGCCATGGTCTCAATCAGGATGTGATCGAGGCCTATCGATGGCTGATGGGAAACTTTACCCAAAAGAAGGGAGAAACGCCCAGCGATGAAATCTATATATTCGGGTTTAGTCGCGGTGCCTTTACTGCGCGCAGCCTCTCCGGAATGATCGCAAGGTGCGGGTTGTTGAGAGCCGGTGCGCCGTTGTCGGTTGAGGAGCTTTATAACCGCTACCGGATGGATTCTAAGGCTCCGTCTCTGGTGGAGCTATACGATAAAGACAATCCAACCGCTGCTGAACGCCGACTGATGCGGCATTCACGTAGGGTAATTATCAGAATGATTGGCGTATGGGATACGGTCGGCGCACTGGGTGTGCCTTTCGGCAATATTCCCGGTATCAGTCGCCGGCGCTTCGGTTTTCACAATACCGATCTGTCAAAACTCTATGAACATGCCTATCAGGCGCTTGCTATTGATGAGCATCGCAAGGCTTTCGATCCAGCATTATGGACAGTTTTCACACCAACGATACCCGATCATCGGGACAAACGACGCTGGCGATCGACACAGGTCGAGCAGCGCCGGTTTGTTGGTGCACATGCCAATATTGGCGGCGGGATACCCAGTGACGATTTGCCGCAATTACCTATGGATTGGCTGGTTCGGAAGGCAAGCGCGCTCGGTCTCGCTTTCCAAGAGACCGTCAAAGTCAGAAAAGACGAGGATTGGAAGGGGAGCGTCCACGATAGCTTCGCCAAATTCGCCTTCGGACTGTATCGTTTGATAAAATTTGGTCGCCGCCACTATCGGACTATCGCCAAACGCCCGATGAAGGTGGACAATGGATCAGTTGCACCTGTGAATGAAACGATTGACGGCAGTGTGTTTGACCGGTGGCGCGATGATGACGGATATCGTCCACCCAGCATAGTGAAATGGGCCAAACGCTTTGGGCAAAATCCTGCAAAGCTGATGGGAGCTATCGACGCCAATTCTGGTGCGCAGGTTGAAGAGGTGGCTGGTGCGGATATGCTGCCATCACCAAAGCCCAAGTAACAGGGGTTTGGGTAGATTGTTCGGACCCTGCCCTAAGGCGATCAGGCTGCCGCTACTTCAACATCTCTTTCAGATATTGTCCGGTGTAGCTGCCCCTGACCTCGGCCACTTCTTCGGGTGTGCCCTCCGCAACTATCTTGCCACCGCGTACGCCGCCTTCCGGACCGAGATCCAGGATATGATCGGCGGTTTTTATGACGTCAAGATTATGCTCAATCACAATCACGCTATTGCCTTGTTCAACCAGCCGGTGGAGCACTTGCAGTAACTTGCGGACATCTTCAAAATGCAGGCCGGTCGTTGGTTCATCCAGAATATATAAAGTCTGCCCGGTCGAGCGCTTGGAGAGTTCCTTCGCCAGTTTTACCCGCTGTGCCTCACCGCCGGAAAGCGTGGTTGCCTGTTGCCCGACCTTGATATAGCCGAGGCCGACTTCATAGAGCATCGCCATTTTGTCGCGGATCGGCGGGACCGCCTTGAAGAAGCTCACCGCATCCTCGACCGTCATATCCAGAATATCGGCAATCGACTTGCCCTTGAACTTCACTTCCAGCGTCTCGCGGTTATAGCGCTTGCCACCGCATTCTTCGCAGGTCACATAGACATCGGGAAGGAAGTGCATCTCGATCTTGATCAGCCCGTCGCCGCGACAGACTTCGCAGCGGCCGCCCTTTACGTTGAAGGAAAAACGTCCCGGTTTATAGCCGCGCGCTTGTGCTTCGGGGAGGCCGGCGAACCAGTCGCGGATGTTTGTAAACGCTCCTGTATAAGTCGCAGGGTTGGATCGCGGGGTACGGCCGATAGGAGACTGGTCAATATCGATGACCTTGTCGCAATATTCCAGACCAGTAATCTTGTCATGCTTGCCCGCAATCATCCGGGCGCCGTTTAGAGCCCGCGCTGCCGCGGCATAGAGCGTATCGATGGTAAAGCTGGATTTGCCGGAGCCGGACAGGCCCGTGATACAAGTGAACGTGCCCAGTGGAATGGAGGCGGTAACATTGTCCAGATTATTGGCCTGCGCGCCATGTACGGTTAGCGCCTTGCCGTTACCTTTGCCTCTTTTGGTTGGTATTTCTATCTCTTTTGTACCATTTAGGTACTGCGCGGTCAGTGACTTTTTATTTTTCAAAATCTGTTTCAGCGTACCGCTGGCGATCACTTCACCGCCATGGACGCCTGCGCCTGGTCCAATATCAACCACATGATCGGCTGTACGGATAGCATCTTCATCATGTTCGACCACGATAACGGTGTTCCCGAGGTCACGAAGTCGCTTCAGCGTGGTTAGAAGCCGGTCATTATCTCTTTGGTGCAATCCAATGCTCGGTTCATCCAAAACGTACAAAACACCGCTCAACCCTGAACCTATTTGGCTCGCTAGTCGAATGCGCTGACTTTCTCCACCAGATAAAGTCCCGCTGGTTCGGTCGAGATTAAGATAATCGAGCCCAACGTTGTTTAGGAAACCCAAACGTTCGACAATCTCTTTCAAAATCGGCTCTGCGATTTGTTTTTGTGTCGGGTTCAGCTTGTCTGCCATCGCATCGAAAAATACCAAGGCATCGCCGACGCTGCGCCGAGAGGAAATGCTGATATCCTCTCCCGCAATTTTCACGGCCAGTGCCTCTGGTTTCAATCGAGCGCCGCCACAAACTTCGCAATGTGCTGCAGCTTGAAATTTGGAGAGTTCTTCCTGCATCCAGGCGCTCTCGGTCTGTAACATCCGGCGGTTGAGATTGCCGACAACACCTTCAAATGGCTTTTTTACTTCATAGCTTTTACGACCATCCTGAAAACGCAATGTGATGGGTAATCCTTGTGTACCGTTCAGTATGATATCCCGATGATGTTCGCTCAAATCATTCCAAGGCGTTTCCAGCGAAAACTCAAAATGTTTCGCAATGCTGCCCAGTACTTGCATGTAATAAGGCGAGGGTGGGTTGGATTTCGCCCATGGTACAACCGCACCTTGCTTTAAAGACAATGCTGGATTGGGCACGATCAATTGTGGATCAAAATATTGTTTTTCACCCAGACCGTCACAGGCGGGGCAAGCGCCTTGAGGTGCGTTGAATGAGAAGAGGCGCGGGGCGATTTCTTCAATCGTAAAGCCACTGACCGGGCAGGCAAAGCGTTCACTGAACACAATGCGATTTTCGGGAAGGCCAGTGCCTTTCATCTTCTTGCTAGTCAGTTCAACAACAACTGGCTCGGGTTTAAACAGGGCGCTGGCTTCGTTCACGCCGCTCGCGCTAGCCATTGCTTCGGCAACAGTCCCCTCCGCCAAATCCACAAACGCAAGTCCATCGGCCAAACGAAGCGCGGTCTCAAAACTGTCCGCTAGGCGTTGTTCCATGCCCTCGCGCACAACCAGCCGGTCGACCACAACTTCAATGTCATGCTTTACCTTCTTGTCCAGCTTTGGCGTCTCTTCGATATCATAAAACTCACCGTCGACCCTGACACGCGTAAAACCTGCTTTTTGCCATTCCAGCAGCTCCTTTCGATATTCGCCTTTGCGCCCACGGACGACCGGAGCGAGCAGGTAGAAGCGCGTTTTCTCTTTTAGTAGCATCACCCTGTCGACCATTTGACTGACCGTTTGTGCGGTAATCGGTTCGCCGGTAGCCGGAGAGTAGGGAACACCGGCCCGCGCCCAAAGCAGGCGCATATAGTCATAAATCTCGGTGACCGTCGCAACCGTTGAACGCGGATTGCGAGAAGTTGTTTTCTGTTCGATCGAAATAGCGGGAGACAGTCCCTCTATATGTTCGACATCAGGCTTTTGCATCATCTCCAAAAATTGCCGCGCATAAGCAGAGAGTGATTCTACATAACGGCGCTGTCCCTCGGCATAAATCGTATCGAATGCGAGTGATGATTTCCCGCTGCCAGACAGACCGGTAATCACGATCAATTTGTCGCGGGGAAGATCAATATCAATGCCTTTGAGATTATGCTCCCGGGCACCTTTAACTTTAATGTGGGTCAGACTCATAAACGCGCTTTGCCGAAGATGCCGGAGAGAGTCCAGCGGGTCGAAAGAACAGGGTGTGAGGTACCATATGTTCCTTTTATGTTCTCAATGCAAGAATGATATTCGATCATCCTGCATCGAACAGCGTATTTCATTCGTCGAAACCGGATTCGCATCTGCAGGTATTCTGCTATTAACTGATCGTGTGAGCTGTATCTTTAACGACTAGGGTTTTTGGGTCGTGCTTACAGCTTTATAGGGGGATGGACGCTTATGATAGGGGCAATGGACGATCGCGATTTTCGGAGAATATTGTCTACCGCATGGACAAGCTCCTTTTCTCTGATCGCAGCCGTTAGTGCAGTTGCCCTTCCTCTGATTGGTGCTGCTCCATCCCCCGCTTTTGCCCAGACGGCACGGCCCGCACCTGCTCCCACTCCAGCCCCATCTCCGCCCCCGCCGCCATGTGCGACAACCGATCATCGCGCGTTTGATTTCTGGCTCGGGACCTGGGATGTAACTGCGAAGGGTCAAAGTGCGCCCACCGCAGTCAATAAAATCACGATGCAGCATCGTGGTTGTGTGATCCGTGAGGACTATACGACCAAGGGTGGTTATACCGGCATGAGTATAAGTTTCTATGACGCTTCGCAAAAGCAATGGCATCAGACCTGGATGGGTGCCGACGGTTCGGCGCTATTCATTGAAGGTGGCTTGAACAATGCGGGTGCTATGGTGCTTAGCAACAAGAACACGCCCTATTATGTTGAAGGGACGCCGATAAACCGTGTCACATGGACCCCCAATGAAGATGGCAGCGTACGACAGCACTGGCAGGCTTCCCAAGATGGAGGTAAGACGTGGAGCGACGTTTTTGACGGACTTTATGTCAGGCAGGATATGAAACAGGCCCCGCAACCAGCGATGTAGTTATTCGTCGATCAGGTCTCGAACAAAGCCAATCAGTCCGGTTTGCCGTGCCCGCCGCATGCGTTCGGTGGTTAAAATCTGTTTCACTTTGGCGAAGCAAAGGTTGAGGTCATCGTTGATCAAGACATAGTCATAGCCATCCCAATGGCTGATCTCATCGGCCGCTCGCTGCATCCGGCCGTCTATAATCTCACTACTATCGGTATTGCGCGATTCCAGTCGTTCGCGCAATTCGCCCAATGAAGGGGGTAGAATGAAGACGCGAACCACATCCTGACCGGCGCGTTGATAGAGCTGCTGAGTGCCTTGCCAGTCAATATCGAACAGGACATCGCGACCCTCCTCGAGCATTTTTTGGACCGGTGCGGCTGGCGTGGCGTAACGGTTGCCAAATACTGTCGCATATTCGAGGAAGCTGTTGTCGGTGACCATTTCTTCAAATTCATCACCATTAACGAAGAAATAGTCTTTGCCATGTTCTTCGCCGGGTCGCTGTTCGCGCGTTGTGACGGAAACCGACATTTCAATCTTCTCATCATCTTCCAGCAGCATCCGCGCCAGAGTAGATTTCCCTGCGCCAGATGGTGAAGATAACACGAACAACAGCCCGCGACGGGCAAGCGTTGATGATGATGAAGAAGGATTGGTATCGGATGTAAGTTCTTCGGCCATAGCGGCTATTGGCCGAGACTAGGGGCGTCCGTCAAGACAGCTTTTATCCTTCTCTAATGACAGCCCCTAAAAATCCGGCTATTCGGCAAATATGTTCCAGGGCCGCGTCAGCACGATCTTCTATTCGCTTGGTATTACGATCATGACCGGATGGCTGTTCTACGTTGGTCAGGACATTATCCTGCCAATTGTAACCGCGATCATATTGTTGCAGATTCTCTATGCCGCTAGCGCGGCGGTGGCGCGCTTGCCGGGATTGGGGCGTACACCCATGTGGATGCGGGCGACGCTGGCGATGATAGGGTTTCTTGGCCTTTTATTTGCAATGTCGCGGATGCTGGTGGCGAGTTTACAAAATCTGGTACCTTCTTTGCCGCGCTATCAATCTAATCTGGAAAACCTGTTCGCGACGTGGTTTCCGGTTCCCGCCGAAGAAGCTGCGCCGGAAGTTGAAGTGTCCGAGCTCATGGCATCGCCTTCCGAAATGTTTGATCGCGGAAGCGAGGCTTTCAGCAAGTCGATGCGGGAATTTGCCAACAGCTTTTTTACCGAAATTGATATTGCAGGTATCGCTCAATCGGTGCTGTCCTCGCTAACTTCCTTTGGCGGATTTGTGTTCATCACAATCCTGTACGCTTCTTTCTTGCTCAGCGAAATTACCGGCTTCCCGGAAAAAGTGCGCCGTGCGTTTGGCAATGCCAGTGCCTCTAAAGACACGCTCAATATGCTGGCACGGATCAACCATGATATCGGCAGCTATTTAGCAACAAAGACACTGATCAATGTGATGCTGGGCTTTATCTGCTGGGGTATATTGGTGGTGATGGGCGTTGAATATGCTGTACTTTGGGCAATCATTATCGGGCTACTGAATTATATTCCGTATATTGGTTCTATTGTTGGTGTTGCATTTCCCGCGTTGTTCGCTGTCGCGCAGTTCGGGACGTTGACCACGCCTCTTATCGCAACTGGACTGATGACGACGGCGCAGGTGATTATTGGTAATGTCGTAGAACCAAAGATGCTCAGCAAATCGGTCAACTTGAGCCCGATGGTGGTTTTGATTGCACTGGCAATATGGAGCGCATTGTGGGGGATTCCTGGCGCGATACTGGCTGTGCCGTTCACGACCATCTTGATGATCATATTGGCGCGGCGTCCGGGCACACGTCCCATAGCGGCATTGCTATCGAGTGACGGGAATGTCTAAGCTGTAGCCAATGACCGGCGTAACGGCGGTTTCGCCAACATTGACGCAACGAACGAAATACCGAGCAATACGGATCCGATAAGAAACGCAAGATCGTAGCTGCCCTGCGCCTCGAAAATAAATCCGGCACCAGCGGGAGCTATTGCAACAAATGGCAACAAGATTGGCGCAAATGTGCTGTTTATTTTTGCAAAACTTTCCTCGCCAAAATAGTTGCTCATCATAGCCGGTGCGACAGCAAATTTTCCTCCGTAGCATGCGCCCGCTATAAAGCCGGTAACGGCCAACAATATATAGTCTTCGGTTAGCGAAAACAGGGTGAAGCTAACCCAGAATACCCCCATTATTGCTGCTACCAGCCAGCGTAGTTCAATCCGATCACCCAACATGCCGGCCGGAATTCGTCCCGCACCGCTGCCCAATATAAAAATACCCATGAGCGAAGCTGTCTCCAGCTTTGAAATGCCAATATCCTGTAAATGCAAGGCACCATGGGTGATAATGAAGGTTCCGATGCCGAGATATGTGACCGCAATGATCATCATGTAGTAGATGGTCGGGTTTGTGAACACTTCGCTCAAAGCCCAGTTATGTGAGCTGCGATGGGTGCGCGGCTTGGTTGCTAGATGGTCATCGTGCGCAGTGAGATTGGGGTCGACATTGTCCGGGAACTGCCCGATATCCGCAGGTCGGTTGATTAGGAATTGTGTCAAGATTATCGCCAGCACGATGACCGCAGCGCTGACCATCCAACCCGATTGCCAGCTACCGTAATATTCCATCAGGCTGGTCAAAATGGGCTGTGCGAAAAAGCCGCCAACTGCACTGCCAGTTGCAAATATACCCAGCACAGTGGCTCGGCGAATATTGAACCAGTGAATAACCAGGGTTTGTCCGCAAATCGGCCCGGTCAAGGAAAAGGACAAGCCGACAACCAATCCCCAGACGACGATCCATTGCCAGATTTCAGTTACAAGAAAGATGATCATCAGCAAGCCTGTCAGCATCACAATCAGTCCCGCGGTCAATGTCATTCGGACGCCGATTTTGCCGATCAAAAACGCGGTGAGTGGATAGCACAGACCTAGCATCAGAAATCCCAGGCTATGGGCAATAGAGGCTGAACCGCGGTTCCAATCCATCGCTTCGACCATTGCAGGAAAGACTGCAGAATAGGCAAAATAGACGAAGCCTGAAGCGCCAAATTGGATCAGAAACAGCAATGCAGCATTGTTCCAGCCATAGAATTTTCGCGCACTATTGATATTTGCCAAGCAAGCTCTCCTGCGTTGCCTTTGTGGCAATCGGGATTAACTTACAGGAATGTCAGCGGGGATCAATTGGGCAATTTGAATAGAGCCTCGTCTGGCTGATACTTGATTGAATGCAATGTAAAAAACCAGCTTCCAATTTGTTTCAATGCTCCTAGGGTTTGTTCTTGCCTTTTTGGGGAAGGATAAGAAACCATGAGCTGCTCTAGATTTTTCGCTTCAATTTCCGTTCTAACGATTGCTGTGCCGACGCTTGTTGCTCCCGCTCATGCAGAAAGATCTGAATATCGGGTTTACATTCAAGAACGTGACACGGGTCATTTGATTATCGATATGGAGGCAAATGAAGCGACGGTCGACTTTGACTTCAAGCAAAATGGACGCGGCCCGACAATTAAGGAAAACATCACCCTGGATGCCAAAGGTGTTCCCACAAACTGGAGTGTTACAGGACGGACGACCTTTGGCAATGAAGTGAATGAAAGTTTTAGCCGCAGTGACAGCGAAGTTCGCTGGACAGACCTGTCTGGTCCGGGGTCACTGACAGGACCAAATCTGCCAGGCTTTTATGTCACCCAAAACGGATCCCCATTCGATATTGCGATTTTGGCTAAGGCGCTATTGGCCGATGAAGATCAATCAATGCCGGTTGCCCCAACCGGTATCGCGAAGCTAGCTGAACGCGATAGGCGGGTGGTCGGCGGTGAAGATGGCCCAACGGAACTCATCACTTATGAACTGTCCGGGCTATCTACAACGCCCAGCTATATAACGCTGGACTCCGATGGTGAACTGGCTGCCTTGCCGTCGCCGGGATTTATTATCCGCCGCAAAGAGTTGACTGACGAGACGTCAAAGGCGCTGCAAGAGCTTTCTGAGCAACTCGCATCACAGCGTCTTGCAAGATTTCAAGAGGAATCGGCGCGTCGGTTCGGTGGGCCTGTTCGGATTCGCAATGTTCGGATTTTTGACCCCGTCACCAAATCAATGGGCGAACCGAAAGACGTTGTGTTTTCGGGTAACCGGATAACCGGAATTGTCCCCACAGGAAGCAAGGCTTCTGTCGGAGAAACTCAGATTGATGGAGAGGGCGGGTCTCTAGTTGCCGGCCTGTATGAAATGCATGGGCATCTCCGCCAGGCCAATGCGTTGATGAATGTTTTGGCAGGAGTGACATCGGTCCGTGATATGGGCAATAACAACGAAGTGCTCGACCAACTCATCAAGCGGATTGAAACAGGCGAAATTGCCGGCCCCCGTATTACAAGAAGCGGATTCATTGAGGGAAAGAGCGAGTTTAGTTCCGCCACCGGCCGGCTTGCCAATTCTCAGGAAGAGGCAATTGACCATGTCCGCTGGTATGCGGCGCGTGGATACCAGAAAGCCAAATTGTATAACTCCATGAAACCCGAATGGGCGCCGGCAGTGATCGCTGAGGCGCATCGTCTGGGGATGCGCGTGGCTGGGCATATTCCCGCCTTTTCCAGTGCTGATGCCATGATCGAGGCAGGCTTTGACGAAATTACCCACGTCAACCAGTTGATGTTGGGCTGGGTTTTGAATGAAGGCGAAGATACGCGGACATTGTTCCGTTTCAAGGCCATGCAGCGCTTTCCGCAGCTAGATGTAAAAGGAGCAAAAGTAACAAAGACGCTCGATGCCATGTTGGCCAATAACGTCGCACATGAACCTACATTGGGCATTCATGAATTGGGTCTAACGGCCATCAATGGCGAGCCGGCTCCAGGAACGCTGGATTATTTTGATCATTTTCCGCCAGCCGAACAACGGCAAATGAAACAGGCACTCTTTGGGACCGATAGCCAGGAAGAACGTGATCGATATATCGCGGCGCAAAAGAAAATAGTGGAAACCCTAACCGAAATGAACCGGCGCGGTATTTTGTTAATTCCGGGTACGGATACGGGCGGTGCATTCACTCTCCATCGAGAGCTTGAGTTGTTTACAACCCTGGGAATGAGCAATGGCGAAGTGCTGGCAAGGGCAACATTGGATATGGCGAAATATTTGGGTCAGGATCAAATGCTAGGCTCCATAGAACGCGGCAAGCTTGCTGACTTTTTCCTGATTCCCGGTGACCCAGTCGAGGATATCAAAGCGATTAAATCAGTCGCGATGGTTGTTAACGGCGGCACAGTGTATTTTCCGGATGAGGTATATGAAAAGATCGGGATAAAGCCGTTCACCAAACCCTTGAAAATAACGTCTGAAGAATAGAATATTTCACTTGTCTGACACTGAATCAGCAATGGATAGTTGATATGCACGAAATTTCAGATCGCCATCGGTTGCGATGATATGACCATGTCGCGTAACTATGTATTGGGTGCCATTGGAATCGCACTTCTTTGTCTAGCGGTTTTGTTTGGTATGGATCGCCCGCCAATATGTGAATGCGGGACGGTGAAATTTTGGCACGGATATGTAAACAGTGCCGAGAATAGCCAGCATCTCGCAGACTGGTACACGTTTAGTCATATCATTCACGGGTTCCTGTTCTTCTGGTTGGGTGTCTGGTTGTTTCGTAAATATCCTGACGCCAAGCGCTTTGGTTTGGCGCTGTGTCTGGCGGTTTTCCTGGAAGGTTTCTGGGAAGTGCTCGAAAACTCCCCGATCATTATCAATCGCTATCGAGAGGCAACCATTGGCTTGGGCTATAGCGGCGACAGTATCATCAATAGTATGGCGGATATCGGCTGGATGACGCTGGGCTTTTTCGCCGCCTGGAAAATGGGTTGGAAATGGACGCTGGCGGTGCTGGTGATATTTGAGCTGATAGCGCTTTACGCTATCCGCGACAATCTGGCGCTCAATGTTCTGATGCTGAGCTTTCCCGTTGACGCGGTGAAGGAATGGCAGGAAGCGGCAAACAGTATCTGGGTGGCCAAGAGGTAGTGCATGCAAGGAGAGGCAACGCATCCTTATACGTACGATCATGTGGTATCAGATGATGGTATGGTCGCTTTCAACTGCTCTACTGATATCAAAAAATGGCCTTGGCTTGCGCTTCATCCTTTTGACCCGATTGTGGTACAATCAATCAACTTTTGGGCATCGGTGGAAACTGCATCTGCGCGGGGGACCTGGGATCCGGACAAATGGTCAGCCTTGACACATATGACGTGGCAATGCGGTGATCGGGGTGTTGGCCACGCGGTGCGAGGTACCGGTGTACAAACCGGAGGGAGAGGTTCCCCCGGCTTTCAGAACCGTTTTTTCGATGCCAATGATGCGCTGGTTTATCAGATGGATGGCATCGGGGTAATATTCCAGAATCGCGACTTTGAAGCATGGCGGGCAAAGGCAAAACAGAAAGCAGCAAAGCCAGTAGATGTTTCAGGGTTTGAATTTGCTCCTGCTGAATTGGTTGGAGTGGCGGGGCAAGATCAATGTTTTGTTTCAACGCTGATTGATGGAAAATCGCCAAGCGTTAAGGCGATGGTTCCAAAAACTGCCGGTTTTATGCCTGAGCATCCCTATCATAGTGGTTCGGGGGATCATGTGAACTCAAATCAGCTCGCTGATGTGGTGCGGCAATTTGTAAACCTGTGGCGCGGTAAAATAATGATCCTGTCGAGCGGAACAATAGCATTTAATCGCTATGTGGAGCTGGATCGCCCCTTTGATATTCGTTTGGCTTCAGGGGGTGAAACTAGCGAAGAGATCGACATTGCTATCGATCAGGCAGACCGCCAATGCGCCTTTTTTGAAATGAAAATCTACAATGCCTGAGCTGTCGCTTCTTCCTCTGGTACCGGGCGTCCTTCAATATCGATCACCTGATCAGCGGCCGGAACCTCATTTTCTTCTTCAAGCTCCTGTGCCCGATCATAAAGCGCCTTGGCGACCATCGCGCCGCCGATCAACATGGCTCCGGGCAGGGACCGGGTTGCGATACGGGTTGCGATCAATCCCAGGCCAAAACCAAGTAGGCCATTACCTTTTTTGCGCTTGGCAATCTCGCTGCCAACTACTGCTGTTGCTGCCGTTCGCAATATCGACATAATTACTCCCGCTTTAGATCATGTTTTCAGGTTTAACGTGGGCATTGAATGTGGCTTCGTCAACCAAACCCAAATCTAGCGCGGCTGCTTTTAGCGTGATACCCTTGTCATGGGCGTGCTTTGCAATTTTCGACGCATTGTCATATCCGATGACCGGAGCGAGTGCAGTAACAAGCATCAACGAGTTATCGACCAGTTCCTGAATTCGTTTCTCGTTGGGTTTCAGGCCTTCAACACAGCGCTCTGCGAAATTGGACATACCGATCGATGCAATTTCGATTGATCGCAGCACATTGGCGCCAATCATCGGTTTGAATACATTGAGTTCCAGATGCCCCTGCATCCCGCCCGCTGTCACTGCCTGGTGATTGCCGATCATCTGTGCCGCGACCATGGTCAACATTTCGCATTGGGTTGGATTAACCTTGCCCGGCATGATGGAACTGCCCGGTTCGTTGGAGGGCAGGGAAATTTCGCCCAAACCGGAGCGTGGGCCGGAGCCAAGAAGCCTGATGTCATTGGCTATTTTGGTGAGTGATACCGCAAGAGTGTTCAGCGCCCCGGACAGTTCTACCATTGTGTCATGGGCCGCCAGCTCGGCAAATTTATTGGGTGCAGAAGTGAATTTCAGGCCGGTTATCTTGGAAATCTCGTTGGCAATATGCTCGCCGAAATTCTCTGGCGCATTCAGGCCGGTACCGACCGCTGTGCCGCCCTGTGCCAGCTGGTAGAGGCGTGGCAGAACACCTTCAATCCGGTCACGATTGGCAAGTAATTGTGCAGCATAGCCGGAGAATTCCTGACCCAGGGTCAGCGGTGTCGCATCCTGTAAATGTGTGCGGCCGATTTTGACAATTTTTTTCCAGCGCTGTGCTTTTTCCGCCAGTGCATCGTGCAGCTGTTCCAAAGCGGGAAAGAGCTCTACTTCCAACGCCAGTGCGGCGGCAACATGCATAGCGGTTGGGAAGCTGTCATTCGAAGATTGTCCGCGATTGACATGATCATTGGGATGGACCGGATATTTGCCGCCGCGCGTGCCGTAGATTGTCTCATTGGCCAATCCAGCGATTACTTCGTTCACATTCATATTGGTTTGAGTGCCGGACCCGGTCTGCCAGATACTTAAGGGGAACTGATTATCATGCGCACCGCTCCGGACCTGTTTGGCCGCTTTCTCAATCGCGGCAGATATTTCCGGTTCAAGGCCGTGAATACCATTCACGCGCGCTGCCGCCTGTTTTACGGTAGCCAATGCATGGATCAAACGGATTGGCATGCGTTCGTGTCGGGGGAAGGGGAAGTTTTCAATGCTGCGCTGCGTCTGCGCTCCCCAATAGGCATCGGCTGGAACTTTTATATCGCCCAGACTATCGGTTTCGGTTCGCGTATCAGCCATTATGCCTCCCGTTCTATCATCGAGCCGTGGTGCAATCTATTGGAGTATTGTATAGATAATACACCGAGGTCAATATTTCCAGTCACCGCCGGAAAGAAATCGATGTCAGGAAGCGTTTACTTCTTCTTACCAAAGTCGACGGTAACGACGTTGGAGCCGTCATCTACCAGTTCTGGTGCAGCACGTTCTTCACCATCATTTTCTGCTGGTTCGTGACTGTCTATATCGTCTTCTACTTCATCGACATGAAACTGCAGCGCAAAATCGACTGCCGGATCAACAAAAGAGGTGATCGCGGCAAAAGGGATATGCAGCATCGAGCTGATCTGGTTGAAGCTCAGGCCAACCTCAAACCGGTCCGCGCTGACTTTCAAATCCCAGTACCGGTTTTGAATGACGATCGTCATCTCGTCGGGGAATTTTTCAATCAGATGCTGCGGAATTTCCACACCGGGTGCACGCGTTTTGAAGGTGATGTAAAAGTGATGCTCACCGGGCAATCCGTTTTCTTCCACTTCACCAAGGACCCGGCTTACTACCGCGCGCAAGGCCTCCTGTACGATTTCATCGTAGGGAATCAAACTATCTGGTGCTTCGTCACTCATAGTTACTTGGTGACGCTTCGACCGGTCTTGGTCAAGAGTGATTGCTGCTTTTTCTGTTCCGCCGGCGCGAAATTCTTGCCTGATACGGTCAAGCGGTTATAGGCTGGCCATATGAGAAGCGCGAAAATAGAGAGAAATACCAAGGAAACAGAGATTTTCGTCGAATTGAACCTCGACGGAACCGGTGATTATGACGTGTCCACCGGCATTGGTTTTCTGGACCATATGATTGAACAGTTTTCCCGCCATTCGCTGATTGATCTGAAACTTCGGATCAAGGGCGATTTGCATGTGGATCAGCATCACACGGCCGAAGATAGTGCCATTGCTATTGGTCAAGCGATTAAGGAAGCATTGGGAGACAAAGCCGGAATTGTCCGATATGGCAGCGCCTATTCGCCTATGGACGAGACGTTGAGCCGAGTTGCCCTCGATATTTCCGGCCGTCCCTATCTGGTGTGGAATGCTGCATTCTCTCAGGAACGTTTGGGTGAGATGGATACCGAGTTGTTTAAGCACTGGTTCCATAGTGTGGCTGATGCAGCCGGAATTACACTGCATATCGACTTGTTGGCGGGTGAGAATAATCACCATATTGCGGAAAGCATTTACAAAGGCTTTGCCCGAGCGATGCGGTCTGCCGTTGAACGCGACCCGCGCAAGGGCGATGCAATCCCATCGACCAAGGGGCAACTTGGTGGCTGAGACGATCGCGTTGATCGATTTTGGCGCCGGTAACCTCCATAGTGTGCATAGCGCTATGGAAGCTGCGGGAGCGGTTGGTATTTCTGTAACCAACGATCCAGGCATTGTTGCCGGTGCCGATCGAATCGTTCTGCCGGGCGTTGGCGCTTTTGGTGCCTGCCGCGATGCACTCTTCGGAATTGAGGGCATGATCGAAACGCTGGAAACCAAGGTTTTGGGAGACGGGACTCCTTTTCTTGGTATTTGTGTCGGAATGCAGCTCATGGCTGAATATGGTGTCGAACATGGCACGCATGACGGGCTCGGCTGGGTGGCCGGATCGGTGGAGAAGATGGAAGCCTCAGACGACCTGAAAATCCCGCATATGGGATGGAATGAGGTTGTCCCCGTTGGCGAGCATGAATTGATAGAACCCGGCGAAGCCTATTTCCTCCACAGCTATGAGTTTAAGTGCAACCAAAAGCCGACTTCGGTCTGTGCCACCACTGATCATGGCGGCAAAAGAGTAGCGGCCATCCAGTCCGGAACGGCATTGGGTGTACAATTTCATCCCGAGAAAAGTCAGGCCTACGGGCTCGGTTTTCTCAAGCGCTTTTTGGAGTGGAAACCATGATTGTATTTCCTGCCATCGACCTAAAAGGTGGCGAAGTTGTTCGCCTGGCTGAGGGTGATATGGATCGCGCTACGGTTTATGGTGACAATCCTGCGGAGCAGGCGGGATTGTTTGCGGCCGCCGGCGCGGAGCATATTCATGTAGTTGATTTGGATGGTGCCTTTGCCGGATCGCCGAAAAATGCGGAAGCTGTTGAAGCCATTGTGGCCGGCTTTCCCGGCTATATTCAACTTGGCGGAGGAATAAGAAATCGCGAAACCGTGGAGCGATGGTTCAAGCTTGGTGTCGCGCGATTGGTGATCGGGACAGCGGCGCTAAAAGACCCGAACTTTGTGAAGGATATGGCAAGGGAGTATTACGGCGGTATTGTTGTCGCGGTGGACGCGCGTGATGGTATGGTTGCAACCGAAGGTTGGGCAGATGTGTCGGATGTAAGCGTTCGCGATCTCGCGCGGCGCTTTGAAGATGCCGGTGTTGCCTCGATCCTGTTCACCGATGTTGGCCGTGATGGCATGCTAACCGGGTGTAATATTGAAGCGACGGTGGACCTAGCCCGCAGTGTTGATATTCCGGTGATCGCCAGCGGCGGGGTGAAGGGTCTGGACGATATCCATATCCTCAGCCAGTTTTCTGGCGAAGGAATCGAAGGCGTTATTACCGGGCGCGCGCTTTATGACGGGCGGCTTGATCTCGCAACAGCAATCGCGATGGCCAATAGATGACGGTCCGTGTCCGCGTAATTCCCTGCCTTGATGTTGCAGACGGCCGTGTGGTCAAAGGCGTAAACTTCGTTGATTTACGAGACGCCGGCGATCCGGTTGAGCAGGCGCAAGCCTATGACAAAGCGGGTGCCGACGAGCTTTGCTTCCTGGATATCGGGGCCAGTCATGAGGGGCGTGACACGATTATCGATGTTGTACGTCGGACGGCCGAAGTCTGCTTCATGCCGGTGACCGTTGGCGGTGGCGTGCGGACTGCTGAAGATGCGCGCGCCTTGCTCATGGCGGGCGCCGACAAAGTTGCGGTAAACAGTGCCGCTGTCGCTCGTCCTGAAGTGGTCAGCGAAATTGCGTCACGCTTTGGCAGCCAGTGTATGGTTGCTTCCATCGATGCCCGTCATGCGGGTGAGGGACGTTGGGAGATTTATACCCATGGCGGACGGACTCCGACCGGTATCGACGCTCTGGAGCACGCAGTCCGTATGGCTGAATTGGGGGCGGGTGAGCTACTGGTTACGTCCATGGACCGTGATGGCACACGTGATGGTTACGATCTGCCGCTTACCCGAGCGATGGCCGATGCTGTCACAATTCCGGTAGTAGCCAGCGGCGGTGTCGGCAATCTGGATCATCTGGTTGAAGGTGTGACAAAAGGGCACGCCAATGCCGTGCTGGCCGCCTCAATTTTCCACTTCGGAGAATATAGTATAGCCGAAGCCCATGCCGCTTTGCGCGCTGCTAACCTTCCTGCACGCAGTTGATCCAAATTGAGACGGTTTGAAATAACCTCTTATTAACTATCAATTTTTACAGAAAATTAACTTCGATCGGCGATTAACACTTTCGAAACCATTTCTTCGTGCTGCGCGTCTGCAATGTTCCAGGAAACGGGTTGGAGAGATTAACAGCCCGATGGGGGAAAAGATGAAATCACTACGTTTGGCACTTATCGCTACTGTCTCGGCGGGAGCGTTTATTGCGGTTCCGGCTCAGGCCATATACCCAACACAGACCAATGACTATCAGGCCCAGGGTGGCAAAAAAGGCAGTTCGGGTGGACAAAAGCGCGGCGGTAAAGGCGGCAACGGTAGTTCTGGTGGACATGGTTCGTCCAGCTATGGTGGCGGTTCTTCGAGCTATGGCGGCTCCAGCGGATCAAGCGGTGTAAGTTCAACGTCATCCGGTGGTTCTACCTCAACGTCTACTGGCGGTTCTTCGACCAGTGGTGGTTCGACTTCAACATCAACCGGTGGTGGTACAACCAGTGGTGGCACATCGGGTGGCTCTACATCGACTTCTACAGGCGGCGTTTCCAGCACTTCAACTGGTGGTTCGACCTCGACTTCATCAGGCGGTATTTCAACATCAACCGGCGGCGTATCTACTTCTACCGGCGGTGTATCGACCTCATCTGGCGGAGTTTCCACCTCGACCGGCGGCGTATCTACTTCTACCGGTGGTGTATCGACATCCACAGGAGGAGTATCTACTTCAACCGGTGGTGTTTCAACCTCGACAGGAGGCTCGTCCAGCTTCGGTGGCTCCTCCAGTTCAAGTTCCAGTAGTTCATCGAGCAGTTCGTCTTCCAGTTCATCTAGCTCATCAAGTTCATCCAGTTCGGGTGGGTCAACCGGATCATCCGGGGGTACTCCCGTTCCAGAGCCAGGCGTATTGGTATTATTTGGCATTGGCGCTGGCGGTTTGGCGGCAAGCCGCATGCTTCGCCGTCGTCGGAAGAACAAGAACCAGGACTAGATTCTGCGTCAAGACTTATTCGAAAAGCGCTGCTGCCAATCAACGGCAACAGCGTTTTTTTGTGGCTGACGCAAGTTCCGGTCTTGGGGCAGTGTAAAGATTTCCAGAATCCACAGTCATTTAGACATGGTTAATGTCGGATAATTTTACATGGTTAAGTAAATCGCCAATTCCGTTAACCATCGGGAGTAGCTCCGGCTCTCAAATCTCTCTTTTGGCAAGATGCTTGCTTGGTAAAGTCCGGGCAACTTTGTGAAAAAAGCATGTAAAAATGCGGAGAAGACCAATGAAACCGATCAAAACAGCGATTCTGGCAGCTAGTGCCGCATTGGTATTTACCGCATCGGCGCCAGCGGAAGCTACCTGGTATTCTAACAACCGTGGATATTGGGGCGGCAGTTCCGGTTGGGGGTCTTCGGGTTGGGCGTCACCGGGCTATGGAACTTACGCCAGCAGCTCGTCAGGATCGACGGGCGGATCTTCTTCTTCATCCAGTTCAAACGGCACCGGCGGTGTCGGCAATGATCCACCTCTGGTCGGTACACCGGTTCCCGAACCATCCAATTTGCTGATGTTGGGCCTTGGCATGGCTGGCTTGATCGCCGGTCGCTTTGTGGCTCGTCGCCGCAAATCCAAATAGACACCGGAGTAGATCGCTTAGTCAAAGCGCCGTCCGCTCAGGTCAAAAAACGCCGCCATGGAAACCGGATTGCCTTTTTTATAAGTATATTGGCTTGACCTTTATCGTTCGCTTCGCCCAAGCATGCATTCATGGATGAAAGATTGAAAGCACTGGAACAGACGATCCGAACACGCAGGGATGCTGATCCCTCGGAGAGCTATGTTGCATCACTGCGCGCTAAAGGCCGGTCCAAAATGGCTGAGAAAATTGGCGAAGAGGCAACCGAGGTCGTAATTGCCGCTATACAGAATGACAAAGAAGCGATGAAGGGTGAGGCAGCCGACCTGCTGTTTCATCTCATGGTATTGCTGGCAGATATGGATATGTCACTTGAAGATGCCGTCACTGAATTGGCAGGGCGAGAAGGACTATCCGGACTGGAAGAGAAGGCCTCAAGAGGAGTAAGCTAGTGCCCATTGACGCAACACAGCCCTATGACGACGAAAATATATTCGCCAAAATTTTGCGCGGGGAGATCCCCAATAAAACCGTCTATGAAGATGAATGGGCCTTGGCTTTTCACGACATAAATCCACAGGCACCGCATCACATATTGATCATTCCCAAAGGCAAATTTGTCAGCTGGGATGATTTTTCAATGAAAGCGAGTGAAGCGGAAATTGCCGGCTTCATCCGCGCAGTTGGACATGTCGCACGTGAAGCGGATATGGTCGAGCCGGGTTATCGATTGCTCGCCAATGTCGGGAAACACGGGCATCAGGAAGTCCCGCATCTCCACGTTCATATTTTTGCCGGTAAACCGCTTGGACCGATGTTGTCTCGAAGCTGATCAGCCGCTAGTAACAATTGCAACAGAACCGCACAGACGGTTGGACATATAGTTGGGGAGTAAAGAAATGGCAGGCGCAGTAGCACCAGGTGGTGAAGGATGGTCCTCCAGATGGGCATTTGTCTTGGCAGCGGTCGGCGCGGCCGTAGGGCTCGGCAATATCTGGCGTTTTCCGACGCTGGCTGGTGAAAATGGCGGCGGGGCTTTTGTTCTCGTCTATATCGCCTGCGTTGTTCTTATCGGTTTGCCGATGGTTCTCTCAGAAGTGTTGATCGGACGACATGGCCGCAGCGATGCCTATCACAGCGTGGTGAAAGTTGCAGAAGATTCGGGTGTAAGCAAAAGCTGGGGCCTGTTCGGTGGATTTGGCATATTGGGTGCGGCCGCTATCCTGTCCTTCTATAGCGTCGTCGCTGGCTGGGTACTCTACTATGTCGGTGTCATGGGTGCTGATTTTCTGGGCGCACTTTTCGCCGGTAACCCGATGGCCGGCGCACTTGCCGCTGAAACTCCTGAAACTATTCCCAATCGTATGACGGACTTGTTCGCCAACAACACGCTTCTGCTTGGCATGCATGTGCTGTTCATGGGTGTTACAATCTGGATTGTTGCCCGCGGCGTTACTGATGGCATTGAAAAAGCAGCCACGATCCTCATGCCGGCCTTTTTCGTGCTGCTCATATTAATCACGATATATGGTGCATTTACCGGAGAATTTGCCAAGGCAGTGGCGTTTTTATTCACTCCCGATTTCTCCAAGCTAAATGCCTCGGTTGTTAACGAGGCTTTGGGCCAGGCGCTGTTCTCGATGAGCGTGGCGTCTGCTGCTCTGATAACTTATGGTGGATATGTCGCCAAGGAAACCAGACTTGCGCCAACAGCAGTGATGATCGGTTTTGCCGATACGGGTGTCGCCATATTGGCCGGCTTGATGATTTTCCCGATTGTGTTTGCGGTTGGCCTGGATGCAGCCGCCGGACCAACATTGGTTTTTCAGTCTCTGCCAATTGCATTTCATACCATGCCCGCCGGATCATTGGTCGGGTTGCTCTTTTTTGTATTGGTCTTTTTCGCGGCGCTGACCAGCTCGATTTCA
>Ga0316204_10005371_pt1 | contig 21249 bp, 16 predicted proteins | sample 6monrhotite_MG_2_FD_205661 | JGI IMG/M metagenome (GOLD analysis project Ga0316204, IMG submission 205661) | Microbial mat bacterial communities from mineral coupon in-situ incubated in ocean water Damariscotta River, Maine, United States -... | ecosystem: Environmental > Aquatic > Marine >... | reverse complement strand
AAAAAATACGATAATTCATCACGTAACATGGTTAGTTTCTTTTAAAAAGAAACTAATATGCCACACTGAAAAGATCGTTCAAGTACCCTGTTTTACCTTAAACGATCAGCATTGGAACTTGTTTCAGTATCTCAGTATCTCAGTATCTCAGCAATGGGCAATGCTAATCTATGGTTAGCACTAGGTCCAATCTAAAATTACTTTTCCTGACTGACCAGAGCGCATAATATCAAAGCCTTGTTGAAACTCATCAATCGAAAAATGGTGTGTAATAATCGGGCTAATATCTAAACCCGATTGAATCAAACTGGCCATTTTATACCATGTTTCAAACATTTCACGGCCATAAATACCTTTAATCGTTAATCCTTTAAAAATTACTTGGCTCCAATCTATTGCCATATCTTGTCCTGGAATACCCAACATAGCAATTTTACCGCCGTTATTCATATTGGCTAACATGCTTTGAAAAGCGGTTGGTACACCTGACATCTCCATGCCGACATCAAAACCTTCGGTCATGCCAAGATCCTTTATAACATCTTCAAGTTTTTCTTTGCTGACATCTACTGCACGGGTTGCCCCCATTTTTCGGGCTAATTCTAGACGGTATTCGTTCACATCTGTTATCACAACATGACGCGCACCGACATGCTTAGCTACTGCGGCCGCCATAATACCAATAGGGCCAGCACCGGTAATTAAGACATCTTCACCAACTAAATCGAACGATAACGCCGTATGAACAGCATTACCAAACGGGTCGAAAACAGCGGCTAATTCATCTGAAATTTCATCAGGCAATTTAAACGCATTGTAAGCAGGAATAACCAAATATTCAGCAAAACTGCCCTCACGATTTACGCCAACACCAACGGTATTGCGACATAAATGAGTACGCCCACCCCGACAGTTACGACAGTGTCCACAGGTTATATGGCCTTCACCTGAAACGCGATCACCGAGTTCAAAACCTTTTACTTCTTGACCAATACCGACTACTTCGCCCGCATATTCATGACCAACAACCATAGGTACTGGAATGGTTTTTTGTGACCATTCGTCCCAATTATAAATATGAATGTCGGTACCGCAAATGGCCGTTTTCTTAATTTTAATTAATAAATCGTTATGACCCATTTCTGGCTTAGGACTTTCGGTCATCCAGATGCCAACTTCGGCTTTTAATTTTGCTAATGCTTTCATTACTTTTTAACCTTAAATTTAGCGTAAATTTGTTGTGGTTCAACTTGCCGACATTTTGTTCTAATTCGAGGTGAAAGCGCCGAATTAATAAGTCTACACAAATGCTTTTGATAACAAAGTTAAACAAAATAACAATGAGGTGAATAGCGACTAACCTATAACATTCAATTCTTTACCAATGCGAATAAAAGCAGAAATTGCTTTGTCTAATTGTGCTTTAGTATGTGCCGCAGAAATTTGTGTACGAATACGCGCTTGCCCTTGTGGTACAACGGGAAATGAAAATCCAATCACATAAATGCCTTCAGCCAGTAATTTATTTGCCATATCGCTCGCTAATTTTGCATCACCTAACATTACAGGAACAATGGCGTGATCAGCGCCAGCACAGGTAAAACCTGCCGCCTCCATTTCGTTGCGGAAATAACTGGCGTTGTCTTTTAATGTTTTACGTAAATCATCACCTTCGGCTAATAAATCAATTACCTCGATAGAAGCATTTACAATCGCTGGCGCTAGAGAATTTGAAAACAAATATGGACGAGAACGTTGACGTAACCATTCAATCACTTCTTTTTTCGCCGAGGTATAGCCGCCTGATGCACCGCCCATTGCTTTACCTAACGTACCTGTAAGAATATCAACACGACCCATAACATCACAAAATTCATGGCTACCACGACCTTTATCCCCTACAAAACCAACGGCGTGAGAATCATCAACCATTACCATAGCGTTATATTTATCGGCTAAATCACAAACCGCTTTTAAGTTAGCAATTACACCATCCATTGAAAATACACCATCGGTTGCAATTAATTTAAAACGCGCACCTGCAGCATCGGCAGCGATGAGTTGTTTTTCTAAATCGGCAGCATCGTTGTTAGCATAACGAAAACGTTTAGCTTTACATAAACGGACACCATCAATAATAGAGGCATGGTTTAAAGAATCGCTAATAATGGCGTCTTCACTGCTTAATAACGTTTCAAATAAACCGGCGTTAGCATCAAAACATGATGAATATAAAATGGTATCTTCCATGCCTAAAAAAGTACTTAATTTTTGCTCTAAGGTTTTATGAATGTCTTGCGTACCACATATAAAACGAACTGATGCCATACCAAAACCATGCTCGTCTAAGCCTCGCTTTGCCGCGTTAATTAAACGGGGATTATTCGCTAAACCTAAATAGTTGTTCGCACAAAAATTTACTACTTCTTCGCCAGTATTTACTGCAATTTCAGCTTGTTGCGCCGTAGTAATTATTCGCTCGGCTTTATATAAACCGTCTTCTTTAACTTGATCAATTTGCGCTTGAATATGTGTATAAAAATTTGCTGGCATGGGATATGTCTCTGTTATATTTGTTTAATAAGTGTAGCGTGTACTCTTTCGCATTAAATAGTTTAAAAGGTAATTCTTGAAGAGTTTATTCCTAACGCTAATTTGTCAGTCATTTTAGCCCAATACAAAAAACGGATAAACTAATTATTCTACTGAGAATAATAAACTAGGATATTTGACTGATGTTTTATTGTTTTACCGAATTATTTTAGGTTTTGAGATAACCAATAGGTTATATCTTCAGCCAAACCAGTTTGATGTTGCAAAAGTGAATGGCCGCTACGTTTGTCTTTAAAAATTTGTACTTTAGAGTTACGTGCGCCATTCCATTCAAATAATTCTTGTGCAGTTTTATAGCTTTCCATTTGATGTGCAGAACTTATAAAATAACTTGAGCTGTCGGGTACATTTTTATAACGTTCTTTGTCGCTAAAATCCATATCAGGCGTAATAAAAACAAAACTATTTATGTGCATTTTTTCAGCAAGAGTAACCGCATAATTAGCAGAACAACCTGCACTAACAATAGCGATTTGTTTCGATTTATCAACTTTGTTGCGTAACCATTGAAAGGCTAAAAGCGAGTCACCTTTCCAAAAAGAAGTTAAGCTAGTCATTGCCGTTTGATATTCACGTATATTTTTTGCTTTTTTGCGGATCAATAATTGGGAAACTTTCTCAGTTTTACTGTCGCCATACCCTCTAAAATCTAAATTTAAAACATGTAAGCCCGACATCATTAGTTTTTCAGCTAAATGTTTATAGCTGTGGCGGTCAGCATTACAATCTTGTAATAATAAAACGCCCCCTTTAAGTGTTTCTCCTGGGTAATAATCGGCAATAAGTTTGAATTTATCTGAGGTAATTAAGGTGGTTTTAATTGCTTTTATTTTTGCGGTTTCTTTTTCTTTGCTATTTGAAACTTTATTTAAGCTGAATTTGGCCAAAACAGTTGTCGAGAAAAAACTACAACAACATATAATGATTAAAATTCTAGGGGTTATATTTTTTAACATCTAAAAACCTTACGCGATTTATTTAAAAACATTAGGGTCTGTTGATCTTTCAGTTTATAGCTCTGTTGCACTTGAAAAAGATGGCAATCGAGGCGCTTAATGTAATGTTTGGTTGTTCCAAATGCACATTAAGCAACAAAGAGTGACACTTTTTCAAGTCAACCCAAGGGGCTATGACTATTTTTCAAGCTAACATCGTTAAAAATGGTTAAAGTAGAATGACTACATTGCACAATTTTTACCTTGTTATCTTAAAAAATAGCCTATAGCAGAGACTAAAATGAAAGATCAACCGACCCTATTATAAAAAACTTGGTATAAAAACTTTGCTGCTTCACAATTACCATAATATAGTCGTTTTATTATCCGTTACTGAGTATACTTTTGCCATTAAATTTTATTGAGTACATTTTTTGAGTTTTCACCCTGTAAATAAAGTAAAAACGAGAAGTGCGCTGTTCTTTTACCGTCTCGTTTTTTTGTTGCTAACACCGTTAATTTTATTATTGTTCATTTTACGTTCTAAAAATAACGCTCAATATCGTGCTCGCTTGCTTGAACGTTTAGGTATACTAACTAAAAATAACAAAAGTGCCCCATTAACCCAAAATTCCATTGTTATTCACTCAGCCAGTGTTGGTGAAGTTATTGCAATTAAAAGTTTTGTCGAATCGATTTTAGCGCAATACCCTGAAAAAAAGATTACCATCACCTGTTTTACGCCAACAGGCTCTAGCCAAATAGTAAAACTCTTTGGTGATCGGGTACAACATTGCTATTTACCCTTAGATAATATTTTCAGTACTTGGCTTTTTTTACGTAAACTAAAACCGCAAGCGATGGTGTTTATGGAAACTGAAATTTGGCCAAATTTATTAGCACAATGTGCAGTAAAAAAAATTCCTTTATTGTTGATAAACGGTCGTCTTTCAGCAAAATCTTGTCGTCATTATCAAAAAATATCTTGGTTAATTTCACCCGCCTTACAACGTTTTTCCCATTTATTAGCACAAAGCCAAACTCATCAAGAAAATTTTATTCAGCTCGGCGCTAATCCTTTACATTGCTCAGTTTCAGGTAATATTAAATACGACATTAGTTTAACGAATGCGATTAAAACTAAAAGTACTGAACTTAGCGAAATGATACTAGGCGATAGAAATGTATGGCTGGTAGCAAGCACTCACTTGGGTGATGACGATATCGTTTTATCCGCTTTTAAAATAATCAAAACCCAGTTTCCTGAATTGCTGTTAATTTTAGTGCCTCGCCATCCCGAGCGCTTTAACACCATAGCTAAACAATGTATTGATAATGGCTTCAACTTAGCACGGCGCAGCGAACACAAAACCGTAAAAGCCAATGATGATATTTGGTTATTAGATAGTTTGGGTGAATTAGTTGCGGCGTATTCGTTGGCGAGTATTGTAACCGTAGCAGGGACTTTTAGTGATGTGGGCGGACATAATCCGTTAGAAGCCGCACTCTTTAAAAAGCCGATTGTCGTTGGTGCCGACATGGCTAATTTTAGCGAGGTGTTAGCACAATTATCGCAAGCAAATGCGGTGGTGCAACTCAACCAATTAACGCAAGCAACCCCTCTGCTGATCAGTGAGCTACTCGCAGAAAAAATGATCGCGCTACTCAATAATCAACACCAACAAAAAACATTAGGCGAAAACGCTTATCAAGTGATGTTAGCCAATCAAGGGGCGAGTGAGCGGTCAATCGATAAACTTAGTGAATTGCTTCAACTACACTAAATTAGAATACACATTATTTGTACTTCACATAAAAATTTAACATTTCAACGTTACCAAAAGAAAAATTTGAAAGTTTACAAATTTAAACGACAATATATGAAAAGTTGAACTACGTGAAATTTTCTGGCCTAACCTGATAGTCAGGAATGAGCAAAGCGGTCATTCGACTGAATGAAACGTGACTGTCCTTTGTAAGCTCAAAGGAGTCTGTGGCGTATCGTCGCTGGACACAAAATTTTTCCACACTGCGGTCTTGATTAATGGAGATATTTAACTCATATGCTGGACGCTTTAAAGCGTATAGCTGATGTTAGTATTAAACAACTACATTCGTAGATTTACACGCCTTTATGAGCCGCATAAAAACTGTTCCTGCGTTTGTAGCATTCCACCATCCTTGGCGATCAAAAAAGCATCTACCTAATTGGCAGATGCTTCTTGATGATTCTTTTATAAATTACGTCACAACGGTGGCTTACATGGATTGGCTAATATAAACCAAGGCATTGCGTCGTCGATAATTAATTTTGATATTGAATCAGTAAATTTAAGATTGTTTCTTGAATCGACGTGATGCTAAACCCATCATTCCTAATGCAAAAATAGCAAGTGTTGACGGCTCGGGTACATTGGTCTGGGTGGTTGTGGCCAATGTCTCGTATTGGTACTCTAACCGTGTGCTGCTAAAGTCGCCGCCAAAACATCGGTTTTCCTCCGCACAGTACGCGTCCCCTCCGCTCAACTCCCTAAACATTGCGTCAGCCCCGCTTTCTAAAATTCTCACATAAATCCATTGAATCCCGACAACGCCTGTGGCCGGCGCGATGTCCATTACATCGCTTATAGTGAATTCATACATCGCCACCGACCAGCCGCTTTCCACAATATCAAACGTTGCAACATCGTACGTCTTAACCCCCAAGGTTTCATAAGTTATAATGTCATCAATACTGACTTCGACGGCCGCGTTCCACTCGTCGGCAGCTATATCGCAACAATCATTCATTATACGTAGCCACATGCTAATACTATAATGTAATTTAACATTCCTCAACGTGCCTAACGTATCATCAAATGCGTCAAAACTTATATTATTACCAGAATTATGCTTAACGGCGTCTATTGTAATCAAACCAGCGTTTGCGCCACCCGTAATAAACATGGTTATGGCGTAAAAAACGGCTAGTACCTGGTTTCGATATTTAAATTTCATTTGGTATTTCCATATCAAGTTAATTGAAATGCCCATAAGAGGACAATTTATTCCTGAGGTAAGGACTTCATATAAGGAAAAACTCAACACGGGAAGTGTCTAGAATTAGAAAACAGGAAGAGACTACTGTCTATTATGCTTATTAAGTACGAATTACGCCGTCATTAAATTATCTATAAAATACAATGTATTGGTTTATTTTGTATTTATTCAACATGAGAAAATGCAAAGAAACCTGACACTTTTATTTGGATGGAAATATCGAAAACAAAGAACTTAAGGAGCAATTTACAATTTCAATAGTATCAAATCAAAGTCAGTTAACTATCTTGAATGAGCACTGGCTGCAAAAATACTAAAAACAGTACGCAATGCATGACTGGCAAGTGCGATCCACAAGTCAGCCACGATTTATTTATTCGTATAACCGCATCTCGCTGAAATTGAAATTTGATGACAACCGCTGACCGCCTGCTTAACTGCTATCAGTTGACCTAAAGGTTAGCCACTAGGCCATGTCAACAAGGCGCACTTTGAAGTCATGCCATGAAACTTCGTGACTGCAATGGTGGCACAGATGACGGTCAACATATAGCTAAATTGAGATGCTGAGTGTCCGCAGTTTTGTATGGCAGCCTATCAAATTGTGCCAGGATTTCGAAAAGCTTTTTGTAAAATTGAGCTGATTCTAACTCACTTTAGAACTGTGAACACCTTAAAACCAAGCATAGAAACAAATAGGCTTGCCCTTGATTTTTCCATTTTATTATTTCCACTACAAATCATCTACGCCTCTTAGTTCTGGGTAATTATTATCAATTAATTTTCGTACTTTCTACTAAACCATCAGTAATATCTATTGTTAAAACAGCAATATTTTTTGCTTTATGGATAAAGAAACGTCGGTGCTATTAACAACATTGTTATTATCAATATCATTTTTAACTACAGGGACAGATGCTTCTTCACCGCCACCATGACCGTTGATTATTATGATGTATCAAGGCAATTATTAATGATATTGATGGCCACTTCATAGTGACTCTGAACATTCGTTGTTTCATTTTTACGTGTTTATCTTTTTTGTTAAATATTTTTAATCGCTTTAACCAAAAAGTTATGCTCATTTTAGCTAGTAGAATAATAATATCGAGAAGGGTTAGGCTCATGTCGCTTCACCGGGCAAAAAAAGGCCTTTAAATATTATTTTAAAGGCCTTTAAGTCAGAGAGTGAGTTTTAACTGTAGATTAACGCTTATTTTATTTTATGTATTAATGAAAATAAACATTATCAAGCCACAATGTTTGACCTGTTCCGCCATCAAACTTAATTTGAAATGCAGTGGCTAATGAACCTGTCGCAGAAAGGTCAACTTCAATATTATTCCAAGTGCCAGCAACTAAAGATCCGGTGCTAACAGCAAGTTCAGCAGCACCAGTAATAACAAAAACATTAAACGCTGCCGTTGAATCTGCAAAAACACTCATGTGCAATGTAGCTTTACCAGTAATATCTGTCTCTACAAAATCAATACCTTGATAATTGGCGAGATCTACTTTTTTAACTATTTTACCTGCAACAGTAGCATCAGAAATTGAACCACCTTGACCCCAATTAGGATTCCACTCATTTACCGTGATATTGCTATAAACATCACCACTGGTGTGAAGCGAAATAACATCACCTGCAGCTAAAGTAGGTGCCGCAGTTAAAGTGCTAGGATCTACTGTTGGTGTAGTTACATTATCACCTGCATGAAAGGTGATGTTGTCAAAGTAAACTATGTTAGCATCTCTGCCATCTACATTATCTGGAAAGATAGCTATACCTTCAATGGCGTCATTTTCAGGTAAACCAATATCAGCTGAAAAATCAATCGTTAATTCTTCCCATTCATTGATTTTAGTGTTTGTTGCGAAACGTGGAGGATGTGCCCCCCAACCATCAGCATGGCGTTTTTCAAACTTAATACCTACAGGGCTAATTTTACTTTTGTAAACCCACACTTTAACAAGCGCATTACTGCTATCTAGTGCAAATGATTGTACCGTGTGAGTAACCGCGCCAGCCCACTTGCCAGTTCCTGCTTCAGCTGTAGCAAGTGAAAGCTTACCAACAGTAGTACTGGTATTACCTACCATGCTTGGATTGTCAACAAATTCTACTGCCGGTGAATCGCCATTTTCAAAGGCTTCCCAACTAGCTTGTTGACTTTCTGTGCCTTCAAAATCAATACCTACATTAGGATCTACGATAAGATCACCACCAGAGAATGAGCTCACAACATTTCTGGTGGTGAAGGCCACATTATCAACACTATATACTGCGCCATCGCCCTTTGCCCATGCAGGGAAAAGCATGATCAGATCGGTATCATCAAGGCCATAAGTGTCCACATTAAAAGAATAATGCATCCACGTATCTAATACAGGAGTTGTATGCCCTTCTTGGCTGCTACTAAAAGCAACTTCATGAGCACCATCACCACTGTCTTCTAGTTTTAATCGCCAATCAACAACACCTGCGGTCGGCATTGTTGTAAGTTTAAAATCAAATTCTAGGGTTGTACCTGCAGTCATTGCATAAGCAATACCGTCAACAGCATCTCTGGCATTGAAACCAACAACAGTTCCATCGCCTGAGTTATTAATAGTAAATTGCATTACATTACCATGAGCAACATCAGTATCAGCCATAACCACAGGTGTTGGACCCGCATTAGCCCAGCTAGGCCAAAGTGGATTTTCTGCTTCGTTATAAATAACAAATTCTGTAGGTGCTTCAATAACATCAGTTACAGTAATAGCAAATGTTTGTGATGTATCATCTGCACCATCGCTCACTGTTAGTGTGATTTCGGTAGCAGCTACATCACCTGATGCAGGTATACCTGATAAGATGCCTGTTGCGGCATCAAATGTTAACCAAGAAAGTGCCGAAGGAATGGTCGTTGACAAAGTTAAGGTATCACTGTCAGCATCGGTTGCTGTTAAAGTATAAGAGTATGATTCGCCAACCGTTGCGTTTGTAATTCCTACGCTGGTAATTACAGGCGCGTTATTTACAACAACAGGCAATGTTACTGTAATGGTAAAAGACTGTGATACGGTATCAGTACCATCACTAACGGTTAATGTTATTGCGTACTCGCCAGCATCGTCTGCTGCTGGTGTGCCGCTCAAAATTCCTGTTGCACTGTCAAATGAAAGCCATGCAGGTAAAGTGGATACAGATAATGTTAACGCATTATTATCAGCGTCACTTGATATTAAGGTATATGAATATGTTGTTCCCGCTTCTATTTGATTCGTCCCAGTACTTGAAATTACTGGTGCTGAATTTGCGACAGGATCTGGCTCTGATACTTTTTCTGAATCTGAACCACCACAAGCAGTTAGCGCTAAGCCAATACCTACGGTGAATATTGTTTTGAACAATTTACTATTTGATTTTTTCATTGCTTTCCCAAAAAATGATCAGTAGCTCTTCAAACTTTCCTAAAATAAACCAAGGTGCGGTTTGTTTAACCTATTTAGTAAGAAGAATTATTTAAAATATTGTTTGCATTCCTAAGTGAATAGCTAAGTTGAAGATGTTCATTTTAAAAGTTTTAAAAGTAAAAGCTCAAACCATGGCCAAAATTGACATTACAGCAATAAAGTGCATATATTATTTAAATTCGGTGAAGCGGTATATTTAAAGTGATGAAAAGGTGAGGCGATACATTGTCAGGTTAAATGATCCATTAAATTATAGGGCTGCATCGTTTATCAAATACGCTAAAAGTTAATATAGAACAAACTAACTGATTTCACTGGTGCTAATACTCAGTTCGGATATTTACATCATCAATTAACTTACCCTAATGCATTTCTCCCGCTTAAAATATTCGGTAAACCAGAAGTATGAGCAGCTAGCTGTTTAATGGTAAAGTGGCGCCAAGACTTAGGAAAGTGGGGTAAATACTTACCTATTTCATCAGCGTAAGCTATTTGTAAAAGCATATTGCACAGTAAAACGATTGTGCTAATAGTCGTTATTTTTTATTATTTGCACTACAAATCATCTATACCTCTTAATTCTGGGTAATTGTCAGCAATTAATTGTCGTACTTTATTTTTTACCTGTGAAAGAGTGATCGCATTCATTAAATTACTGCCTTTAGCGCGAATTCCCCACGGCAGTTTTGCTAATGGCTTTTTATATTGTTGTTCAATGTTATGTTTATAACCGCTTACGACATAATGCTGGTAATTATAAGGGCCAGTGCGATGAGGATTACTATGGGCGTATAAACCAATTACTGGAGTATTAACGGTTACCGCCATGTGAGCAGGGCCAGTATCAGGAGCAATAACTAAATGCGCGACTTTTAACACCGCAAGTAGTTGTTTTAAGTTGGTTTCACCAACCAGATTGGTTAAAGGCTGTTTTGCTAAATGAATAATTTCTTCCGCTAACAATTTTTCCATCGTGGTAGGGCCGCCACAAATAACGACTAAAAAACCTCTTTCGCTTAAATGATCGGCAATTGCTGCATATCCTTCACTATGCCAATTACGTTCAGCTTTACTCGCGGCTGGTGAAATAACTGCGATGGGTTTTTCTGTAATTAAACGCTCGCTTGCCCATAATTGTTCTTGGTCACTAATGGGCATATTCCATGTTGGCTTTTCTATGGTTAAGCCTAAGGATTGGGCAAACCCCATAAAACCATCTAATACATGGGGATTTTTTTGCGCTACTATTTTTTTATTAGTGAACAACCATTGCCCTTCTTTAGCTCTGGCGCGATCAAAACCAACCTTTATTTTAGCGGGAATGCATAAACTCGCCAAACTAGCGCGTAAGGCTACTTGCATATGAAACAATACGTCAAAGTTTCTACCACGTAACTGCTGCCAAAGCGTCTGGTAACCTTTAAATCCTGCTTTTTTATCAAAAATAACCAGTTCAACCCCAGGTAATCCATCTAAAAGCATAGCTTCAACTTTACCAATAACCCAAGTAATTTTTATTTTAGGGTAGTGATGTTGAATTTGTTGCACCATGGCAACCGCATGACAAACATCACCAATGGCTGATAATCTTAAAATACACAAGCTTTCTGGAACAGCTATTTGACTCGACATAGAGAAATCACCAAAATAGGGTTTTAAAGTTAATCTAATTCTAGGCTTATTATCTTGAACCCGTCCACCATTGTAAAACCTTGTCAGTTAAAAACTTTTCAAAAAGACCATATTTATTGTCAGTATGACGATAATAAAATAACCGAATTTACTGAACAAATGTTTACTGCTGATTTCTGGCAACAACAAAAAGCAATTACAGGTAAGGCTCAAGGGCGTGGTACTACTTGGTTTGTTGAATACAATAATCAACAGTGGGTGTTACGACATTACTACCGCGGGGGCCTTATTGGGAAGTTGATTAAAGACAGTTATTTCTATCAAAGCATGAAACATACTAGAGCAGCACAAGAATTTAGCTTGTTGGTAAAAATGCAGCACTATAATTTACCAGCGCCACAACCAATAGCTTACCGAGTAATTAAAAATGGCCTTTTTTATCAGGCCGATTTAATTAGTCAGCGTATAGAAAATTCAGCTGATTTAGTGGCAGTATTAAGCCAGAAATCTTTATCTGCTTTACAATGGCAACAAATCGGTGCAACAGTAAGAAAATTTCATCAACAAGGTATTTATCATCACGATTTGAATGCTCACAATATTTTAATTGATCATGATGACAAAGTCTGGTTAATCGATTTCGACCGTGGTGAACAACGTAAAATCGCGAATAACTGGCAGCAAAGTAACTTAGCTCGATTAAAACGATCTTTTCTAAAAGAATTAAATAAACTCGTTGTTTTTAATTGGTCTGAACAAAACTGGGACGATTTTATGCTGGGTTATCAAACAAAAAGCTGAATAAATAAAAATTTCTATCGGCTCCCATTAAATTCTCAATTTTATCAGCGAATAATTTTGCTATAATTTATTTCCCTTTTTATGAGTACATGAGCGTAACTTTGGTTCAAGGCAATTTATTTATATTATCGGCGCCGAGTGGCGCGGGTAAATCAAGTTTAATTTCAGCGTTGTTAAGCACTGAAAACAAGCACAAAATACACCGTAAAATGCAGGTGTCGGTTTCGCATACTACCCGTGCACCACGTCCAGGTGAGGTTAATGGTGAACATTATCATTTTGTTAGCGTTGAACAATTCAAGCAGTTAATCAGTGATAATGCCTTTTATGAGTATGCCCAAGTATTTGATAACTTTTATGGCACATCAGAAGCCACGATTGATCAACAGTTGGCTAAAGGTATTGATGTGTTTTTAGATATTGATTGGCAAGGCGCGCAACAGGTTCGTACTCGTAAGCCTGACGTAACCACCATTTTTATTGCACCACCATCACGCCACGAATTAGAACAACGATTACGTAATCGAGGCCAAGACAGTGATAAAATTATTGCTGCCCGTATGGCGCAAGCGCAATCAGAATGTTCTCACTATAAAGAATTTGATTACATCATCATTAATGACAATTTTAACCAAGCTCTTGCCGAACTTAACGCGATAGTGACAACTAAAACACTCGAAATAAATCAACAAATAGAAAAACACTCGAGTTTATTCATTGATCTCTTGGCTAATAAATAACTCTTTAGTATAATGATTGGCTATTTAATGAATTTTTGTGTGTTGGAGTAGCTTAATGGCTCGTGTAACTGTAGAAGATGCCGTAGAAAAAGTTGGTAATCGTTTTGATTTGGTTTTAATAGCATCTCGTCGTGCTCGTCAAATTGCTACTGGTGGTAAAGATCCGTTAGTTGAAATTGAAAATGACAAACCAACCGTATTAGCGTTAAGAGAGATTGAAGCGGGTTTAATTACCACCGATATTATGGACGCAAGCGATAATCATGCTCGCATTCATCAAGAATCTGCTGAACTTGCTGCTGTTGCTGCCATTGTTGGTGGAAATCAACCAGAAAGCTTATAATATAGCCCCTTTTGTGGCTAAATTATAAAAGCAAATCAAGGTATTAATAAAAACGCATAATTTAATTGATTATGCGTTTTTTTATGGCTGTTTTTTATTGGTGCAATTGATATACTCAAAACGACCTTTGCCAGCTATACCTGCCCATCATTTGGAGTCTTGAGTGTATCTTTTTGAACCATTGAAAGAATTAGTTTCAACGTATTTATCGAAAGTACAAGTCGATTTATTAAAGCAAGCCTATTTAGTTGCTCGCGAGGCACACGATGGTCAAATGCGCTCAAGCGGAGAACCGTATATAACCCATCCTGTAGCGGTTGCTCATAACCTTGCCAAAATGCATCTAGATCACGAAACGTTAATGGCTGCTTTATTACACGATGTTATTGAGGATACCGATGTTAGTAAAGCAGACTTAGCCGAATTGTTTGGTAATACCGTTGCCGAGTTAGTTGAAGGGGTAAGTAAGCTAGATAAATTAAAATTTGATAACAAAGAAGAAATGCAGGCGGAAAATTTCCGCAAAATGTTATTAGCTATGGTTAAAGATATTCGCGTTATCTTAATAAAATTAGCCGACAGAACTCATAATATGCGAACGTTAGGGTCACTGCGGCCTGATAAACGCCGTCGTATAGCACGCGAAACTTTAGAGATTTATGCGCCAATTGCCAATCGACTAGGTATTCATGATATTAAGAATGAATTAGAAGTGTTGGGCTTTGAAGCACTTTATCCGATGCGTTCACGTGCATTAAAATCTGCAATCAAGCAAGCAAGAGGCAACCGTAAAGAAATTATCAACAACATTATGGACGAAGTGCAAACACGATTAACCGAAACTGGCATAGATGCCCAAGTTATTGGGCGTGAGAAGCACCTTTATTCTATTTATCGTAAAATGTTAAATAAAGAGCTGATGTTTAACGAGGTTATGGATATTTACGCCTTTCGCGTAATTGTAAAAGATAAGATTGATGATTGTTATCGCGCGCTCGGTGCGGTCCATAATCTATTTAAGCCTATTGAAACCCGTTTTAAAGATTATATAGCGATCCCTAAAACTAATGGTTATCAATCATTGCACACTTCTTTGATTGGTCCGCACGGCATACCAGTAGAAATTCAAATTCGTACCCAAGATATGGATCAAATGGCCGATAAAGGAGTTGCTGCTCACTGGCTTTACAAACAAAGTGGTGAAAATACTGGCACTACAGCGCAAATGAAAGCGCGCCGTTGGATGCAAAGTTTATTAGAACTGCAACAAAGTGCGGGCAGTTCGTTTGAATTTATAGAAAATGTAAAATCTGATTTATTTCCAGAAGAAATTTATGTTTTTACCCCCGATGGCCGCATCATTGAATTACCGATGGGCGCAACCGCAGTTGATTTTGCTTATGCGGTTCATACCGATGTAGGTAATTCATGTGTTGGTGTAAAAGTTGACCGTAAACCATACCCCTTTAGTCAACCGCTTGATTCAGGACAAACCATTGAAGTAATTACTTCACCGTCGGCAAGACCGAACGCGACTTGGCTAAATTTTGTGGTTACCGCCAAAGCCCGTTTACAAATTCGTACTTATTTGCGCTCACGCGAGAAAACAGAATCACAGGCCTTAGGTTTAAGATTATTAAGTCACGCACTAGGAGCGACTAAACTTGAAAGTATTGCGCAAGAAAGAATTGATCAAGTAATTACTGAAACGGGCAATAAAACGTTTGAAAATTTACTCATTAATATTGGTTTAGGTAATTCGTTAAGTATAGGTATTGCGCGTCGTTTAACGGGGGAATTTACCGAAGATAAAGATCTAAATAATGACACCGTAGAACTTAATAATGGAAATAAAGTAAAAATGCCGATAAAGGGTACTGAAGGCATGATGGTTAGTTATGGTAAATGTTGTCGACCTATTCCAGGTGACAGCATTGTTGCGTATTTGAGTCCGGGCAAGGGTTTAATGGTGCACCAGCAAGGATGTCGAAATATTAAAGGCCATGAAGCGGGTACTTTATTTCCCGTTAGGTGGGATACCGATATTGATCGTGAATTTATCGCGAATTTACGTATTATTATTATTAATCATCAAGGCGCCTTGGCTAAAGTAACCAGTGTTATTGCGCGCTGTGATTCAAATGTGCACTCCCTTCATTCTGAAGAAAAAGACTCTAATCTCTACGTAATAAATCTTGAAATTACTTGTCGAGATCGTATACATCTTGCAGATATTATTCGTAAAATAAAAGCAATGGTTGATGTGCAAAAAGTTCTCAGAATCAAATAAATTTATAAAAAATACTAGGAAAAACAATGAAATCTATCGTAAAAACAGAACATGCGCCTAGCGCTATTGGCACTTATAGCCAAGCAGTTAAAGTAAACAGTACCGTTTATTTATCGGGACAAATTCCGTTAGTACCAGAAACAATGGAAGTAGTATCGGACGATTTTGCAGAACAAGCAGAGCAGGTTTTCAAAAACTTATCTGCCGTTTGTAGCGCAGCCGGTGGAGATATTAACGACATGGTCAAAGTAAATATTTTTATGAGCGATTTAAGTAACTTTGTCACCGTAAATGAAGTAATGAGTCGTTATTTTAATGAACCTTACCCAGCGCGTGCGGCCATTGAAGTTTCAAAATTACCTAAAGATGTCGCCATTGAAATTGACGGTATAATGGAACTGCCTACCACAAACTAATTTAGCCGTTTTACTTTATAATTATAGTTGGCACTGTCATGGCCTTGTCTTTGCTGAATCGCCTATTTACTTAGCGAACTAAGCTCATATAGCGCTCAGCGTGACCGTTTTGCGACAGCACTAACTATTTAAGCTAAATAATATTATTAACATTAAACCTTTTTTAAAAGAACACTTATGACTCCAGAAAGACTACAACGCATTAGCACTATGCTTGATATGCGCCAACCCGAATTAACCGTATGCATGGAAGGCGTGCATAAAACTCATAACTTAGCTGCCGTCGTCCGTTCTTGCGATGCTGTTGGTGTGAATGATGTGCATGTGGTTTGGAAAAATGAAGAAATGGAAGTACGCGGCGGTAGTGCAGCAGGCAGTCAAAACTGGATAAAAGTTCACAATTACAGTAAAACGGAGCTTGCTATTGCCGAATTAAAACGTCAGAACATGCAAGTATTAGTCACTAATCTTTCGAGCACTGCAGTCGATTTTCGTGACATTGATTACACCAAGCCAACCGCAATTATTTTAGGCCAAGAAAAATTTGGCGCCTCAGAAAAGGCATTAGAGCTTGCCGATCAAGACATTATTATCCCTATGGTTGGTATGGTGCAGTCACTTAATGTGTCAGTAGCCTGTTCTGTGGTTTTATATGAAGCGCAGCGCCAACGCCAGTTGGCGGGCATGTACGAGCAACCACGCATTAACGAAGCACGTCGCCAAGAAGTACTCTTTGAAGGTGGTCACCCAATTTTTGCTGAAGCTTGTCAACGTAAAGGCTTACCTTATCCACACATTGATGCAGACGGGCAAATTGTCGCTAGCGATGAATGGTGGCAAAAAATGCAAATGAATAAGTCGGCATGGCAACATCTTGACGACTAATATTTGGGTGTATCGCCATGAATAACAGTATTCAGCAACCCACACAGGTTATCGACAACCTTAACAACCTTGCCAAAATACCGTTATCAGCACTTAAGGGTGTTGGTCCAAGCATGGTAACTAAGCTTGAAAAAATAAACTTACATTCACTTGCTGATTTATTATTTCATTTACCGTTGCGTTACGAAGATCGCACCCGCGTTACTATGGTGCGTGATTTAATGGCAGGGGTTTCCACGAACATTATTGGTGAAGTCGTTAATAATCAAATTGTTAATGGTAAGCGACGGATGTTAGTTGTTACCCTTAACGATGGTAGCGGCACCATAAATTTACGGTTTTTCCATTTTACTGCCAGCCAAAAAAACAGTTTAACCATTGGTAGTGAAATCCGCTGTTTTGGCGAAATTAATCGCGGCGCCCGTGGTTTTGAAATTGTTCATCCTGAATATAAACGCCTCGATCAAGACCAAGCACTCATGTTAGTAGATGAAACACTCACCCCAGTTTACCCAACCACCGACGGTTTACGACAAATAACGCTGCGTAATTTATCGGAACAAGCATTAAAACGTTTAGCTAACAGTAATGTTGAAGAGTTATTGCCGCGTGAGTTTTGTCCGCAAGGTTTATCATTAGGCGAAGCGTTAAAAATAGTGCATCGTCCGCCACCCGACGTCGCCACAAACTTATTAGAGTTAGGTCGTCATCCAGCACAACTGCGCTTAATTAAAGAAGAATTACTCGCGCATAATTTAAGTATGTTAAAGCTGCGCCAAAATAGCGATGTGCATCCGGCGCTCCCTTTAACGGTTGATAGCAAAATCGAAAGTACATTTTTAGCGTCATTACCATTTTCACCCACCAATGCCCAGCAACGTGTGGTCGGCGAAATACGCCTTGATTTAGCCAAAAGCCAACCGATGATGCGCTTAGTACAAGGTGATGTTGGCTCAGGAAAAACTTTAGTGGCAGCATTAGCCGCCTTAACGGCAATCAGTCACGGTTATCAGGTCGCCTTAATGGCACCTACCGAGATTTTAGCTGAACAACACGCGATTAATTTTGCTCGCTGGTTCGAATCACTTGGTATAAAAACCGGTTGGTTAGCGGGCAAAACCAAAGCTAAAGCTCGCAGAGAAGCGTTAGAAAAAATCGCCAACGGTGAAATGCAGATGATTTTAGGCACCCATGCATTGTTTCAAGAACAAGTGGAGTTTAATCATTTAAGCTTAGTTATTATTGACGAACAACACAGGTTTGGCGTGCATCAAAGGTTATCATTACGTGAAAAGGGCGTAGTGGATGGGAATTATCCGCATCAATTAATTATGACCGCGACCCCGATCCCGCGAACTTTAGCGATGACCGCTTATGCCGATTTAGATACCTCAGTTATAGATGAGCAACCGCCTGGGCGAACACCAATTACTACTGTAGCTATTAGTGATAGTCGTCGTGATGACGTGATTGAACGGATTCGTCAAGCTTGTGTAACAACAACTAATGCTAACAGAGAAGATAAAAACTCAAGTGAAGATCATCAAAATAGCACGCGCCAAGCTTATTGGGTGTGCACTTTAATTGAAGAATCAGAAGTGCTTGAATGCCAAGCCGCGGAAGATACAGCCACCTATTTACAAGCACAATTACCTGAGTTAGTTATTGGTTTAGTCCATGGTCGAATGAAAGCCGCCGAAAAACAAATCGTTATGGAACACTTTAAACAAGGTGAAATTGATTTATTAGTAGCCACTACCGTTATTGAAGTTGGGGTTGATGTGCCCAACGCCAGCTTAATGGTAATCGAAAATCCTGAACGCTTAGGATTGGCGCAACTACACCAACTGCGAGGTCGTGTCGGTCGCGGTGCCGTCGCGTCACATTGTGTGCTAATGTACAAAAGCCCGTTATCAAAAACAGCCACCAAACGTATTAATGTATTACGAGAAAGTAACGATGGTTTTTATATTGCCCAAAAAGATCTCGAAATTCGTGGCCCTGGCGAAGTGCTCGGCACAAAACAAACCGGTTTAGCAGATTTAAAAATTGCTGATTTAGCGCGTGATGCTGAATTAATTCCAGAGGTTCAACAGCACGCTTATATTTTAGCAAAAAAATATCCACAGCATAGTCAGGCTATTATTAATCGTTGGTTAACGAATAAAGAAAAATACGCCAATGCGTGATAATTTTCTGCACTTCATATTTTAACGGTGAACACTTGATCTGAAACCCTAAATATGAAGAAAACAGCGATGATATTTGGTGAATCTTCTTCATTGCAGTAAACTATCGGCAATTTCGCTAATCGCATATAAAAGACGAGTAATTCAGCATGTCTACGCAAGAACATTCAAACCAAGCACAACAACCAAATAATGATCACGCCAGCACTAAAAATAACGCTGACAATTCAACCCATTTTGGTTTTAAAACCGTTGATAAAAGTGAAAAAGCATCAATGGTCGCGGGTGTTTTTCATTCGGTAGCCAAGCAATACGATATTATGAACGACTTAATGTCGTTTGGCGTACACAGATTATGGAAACGTTTCACTATTGATGCCAGTGGCGTACGTCCAGGCAATAAAGTGTTAGATTTAGCAGGTGGTACGGGCGATTTAACCGCAAAGTTTTCAAAATTAGTGGGTAAAGAAGGTAAAGTGATTTTAGCCGACATTAATAGTTCAATGCTTAATGTTGGTCGCGACAAATTACGCGACAAAGGATTAGTACAAAACATTGAATACGTACAAGCGAATGCTGAATATCTTCCTTTTGAAGACAACACTTTCGACATAATTACCATTGCTTTTGGATTACGTAACGTTACTGATAAAGACAAAGCGCTTGCCTCGATGTATCGTGTGTTAAAACCTGGCGGACGCTTATTAGTATTAGAATTTTCTAAACCAGAGCATGAATTATTAAACAAAGCCTACGACTTTTATTCATTCAATATTTTACCAAAAATGGGCGAGTTAGTAGCAAAAGACGGCGACAGTTATCAATATCTTGCCGAATCCATTCGTATGCACCCTGATCAAGAAACCTTAAAAGCGATGATGGATAACGTGGGGTTTGAACAAACCAGTTACCATAATTTAACGGGCGGCGTAGTTGCACTACATAAAGGCTATAAGTTTTAACGGTAACCTCGACCATGACAGAAAATTTAAGTAACAGCCTTGGCAATAACACTTATCAAAATAAAATTGCAGAGCAACTCATGCTTAAACAGGCGTTAGCGCTGGTACTCGAAAAAATCATTAATAAAGCATTAAGCCTAAACATTAATGACAACACAGATTTAAATGCTTTGCATAATAAGTGTTTTACTATTGTTTTAGCCGAGTTAAATTTTCCCTTATGCTTTAGTGTTTACCAGCAACAAATTTTAGTAAATAGCGTGGCCGATAACAGCGATTGCACTATCGTCACCAGTTTAAAAACATTAAAAGACTTCCAAAAAAATCAACAATTAACCGAGCTGATAAAACAAGATAAACTTGATATTAATGGCGACCTTAAATTAGCCCAACAGTTTGCTAATATCGCACAAAATTTAACCATAGATTGGCAAAGCGAACTTGCTAAACATATTGGTGATATTGCCACCTATAAATTTAGTCGTGTTGCCAAGGTTTTAACAGATAAATTAACCTTTTTTAAAAATCAAGTACAGGCCGATAGTAGCGAATATATTGTGCATGAACAAAAACTTGTCGTGACAAAAAATCAATTAGATAACTTTTATCAACAGGTTAAGCAAGTAAGCGTGCAAACAAATACATTAATGCAGCGTTTAGATGCGTTAGCTAAAAAATAAAAAAGTATTGATGCCATACAGAAGCATATTGTCATGTTGAACTTGTTTCAATATCCAAGGTAAAGTGCGACATAAATACTAAGATCCTGACCTACGTCAGGATGACGAATATCTCGGCTGGATGTATTAACCAGAAGCTCGTCATGCTGAACTTGTTTCCAATGCTGATCGTTTAAGGTAAAACAGGGTACTTGAACGATCTTTTCAGTGTGGCATATTAGTTTCTTTTTAAAAGAAACTAACCATGTTACGTGATGAATTATCG
>Ga0316204_10005370_pt1 | contig 21250 bp, 22 predicted proteins | sample 6monrhotite_MG_2_FD_205661 | JGI IMG/M metagenome (GOLD analysis project Ga0316204, IMG submission 205661) | Microbial mat bacterial communities from mineral coupon in-situ incubated in ocean water Damariscotta River, Maine, United States -... | ecosystem: Environmental > Aquatic > Marine >... | reverse complement strand
ATACCCAAAGCCATTGGAGTTGCAGCTAGGCGGCAAAGGAGCTCAGCCCCATGAGCTTAGAAGTACTAAGTGATTGGGGTGAGTGAGAGCAGCCAACAACGCTGCAGCTTCAAGGGAGACGGGTATAATCATGAAACATCACACAATCGACATTGAAAACGTCAATATTCATTATGTTGAGGCTGGGGCAAACAACAGGGAGCATGCGCCACGCAAAACCATGGTTTTTTTGCATGGCTTCCCTGAGTATTGGGGTACATGGCATGCGCAGCTAGATTATTTTGCTGAAGATTATCGGGTAATTGCTGCTGATTTGCCTGGCTACAATTTAAGTGATAAACCAAAGGATCAATCGTTTTTTGAAGTGCCTAATCTTATTCAGTTTATGGCTAAGTTCATTCAAAGTGTGGTGCCAGAAGAAAAGATAATATTAGTGGCTCACGATTGGGGTGGAGCGATTGCTTGGCCTCTTGCAGCATTTTTCCCACAGCTTATTGATAAACTGATCATACTCAATGCGGCGCACCCCAGTACCTTCACACGGGAAATGATCCAAAACCCCGAGCAACGGCAAAAAAGTGAATATATCCATGAGTTAATTGCGCCAGACGCAGTGGCAAGGGTATCGGCAAACCATTACCAATATCTCAAAGAGAAAATATTTGCTGGTATGCGACAAGGCACATTAAATTCTGCCCAGCGCCAAGCTTATCAGCACGTTTGGGCTCAGCCCGGTGCAGTTAATGGCATGCTCCAATACTACCGAGCCATGCCACAGCTAGCGCCCTCTGAAAAAGTGAAGAGTGATAATGGCGAACAAGTGATGACGCCCGCTCAAATGAAGATCCCAAATATCCGTATTAGTTGCCCAACCTTGGTTTTATGGGGCGAAAAAGACCAAGCTTTTGTTATAGAAAATGTTGTTGGGGTAGAGGAGTATATGCCCAATGTGCGGATTAAACGTTTTCCTAATGCAAGCCATTGGTTGCAACATGAATTGCCTGATGAAGTGAATCGGGAAATAGTCAATTTTCTTAAAATCTAATAATTGAGTAAGACTAAGTTGCAAGACCGCCGCTAAGCAAAAGGTGGAAATTGCATAAGTCATTCATAGCAATAACAGCAGCTCTTTTAGGATCAGGTGAAAAGCCAATAAAGTTAAAATTAGTTTGATTGAGCCTTTGACCCGATTTTCAGGCAGCTTTATTAGCATTTTGTTTCCAATGTAGCTGCCACACCAAGAAGCGATTAACATGCCTGTAATCAGAGGGAAGTAGTTAGACATTGAAAAACCTATAAGAACAAAACCTAAGGTTTTTACAGAGTGGTGTAACGTCATTATTGCGCCATGTGTCGCTACAATTTGAGATGGCAAAAGTTCCTTAATCGGTAACATGCTCATTATTATTGGACCAGTTGCGCCAGCAAATACACTTATGACACTGCTAATTGCACCACTTATCCATAATTTAATTTTGTTTAAACGCAGCCATTCTGGTTTCCAAGTCGAGATGAGTAAGAATAGGCCAAGTAACATTTGATTGATGCTTAGCGGGATAAAGGACCAAACTAGTAACCCCACAGCTGTACCAATCACAGTACCAAATAAAAATGGTTTGGTAAGTTGCCAAACAATCTGCGTGCGACCAAAATATGCTTTACCAATGTTGGAAAACGTTTGAGCTATTCCATGTAGAGGAATAACAACTGAAATCGGCAAAAGCGTCGCCATCAATGCCAGAAGCAGACTGCCCCCGCCAATGCCTACACAAGCTGATAGTGCTGAGGTTAGAAATGCTGCTAATACGATTAAGAATTGGTTTATTTCCATGCTCTTTCTTGCGTCAGTGAATGGGGTCAATATTTTCGTTAGTTATAAAGAAAATAAAAAGGGTGGAGCAGTGTTCACCTTTTTAATAGTACCTAAATATACCTAATTAAGTCCTGTTTATTCACGCAAAAAAAAACGGCCTCAAAAGAGGCCATTTTTAAAGGTAAGCAGGATAAGCTACTCACCTTCCATGTTGAACTTTTCGGTGGCCGTAGCCAAGTTCGTTCAAGAACAATTTTTTACAAAGCCCTCGGCTTATATTCTGTCATTAAGAGCAACCACTATAGGTGATGCGTCTAAACCATTTTCAGACGCCCAAATCAATACTGTTTTGCCGTCTTTTTCAGGCGCTTTTAAATCACCTTTAGGCATTTTCTTCACCATTAGGGTACCTGTTTCAACCGCGTTGCTTAACATTGCGGTACGGATCAGACTGTTTCCGCCACACGATACACCAGTGTAATAATCTTTAAGTTTAAGTCTGTAATCAGATTGAACACGTTTCATTTTTTTACGTAGTTCGCCCTTGTCATCAGCTTTAACAATGGTACAGATGTTTTGTAGTGCTTCGCCTACGTCAGCTTGTGCGTTACCCGCAGTGAATAAAGAGATAGTAGCGATAGCAATAGAAGTTTTAACTATTTTCAACATGGTTAAGTTCCTAGGTGTTTAAGTTTAAGTTTGTAAATTCGCTGAAACATGTTTTGTTTCGATGAAGCTATTAAAGACCATTTGAATGGATTAAAAAATCTGTGAGGTGATACTTAGGTATGAGGATTGATAACTTTGTTTTTGAAATGGGATATACACCTCAGTGACTTTAGGTGTGAATTTAAAGCATGCGCATCAAGTTGATGATTTACAAAGATTGTCTTTTGCATTTAGTCTTCCCACAAAATGATTATCTTCTCAGATAAAATATCAAACCTCTTAAGCAGATAATTTCCTCTCTATTGGATCCGTTCTGGCCTTTTAATCCAATTGGTCGCAAATAATCATCTAATTCAGCCTGAGTAGTTTGAATTAGGGCAAGAGTTACTGCACGATAACTAATAAATAAAATAAATTTATGAAGGTTGAGATTATGAAACCTAAAAACTCTATGACAGACATTGATCCTGTTCAGAGGTTACTTTTATGTTTGTAGGACATAAGTTCCCCCAACCACTATTGATTGTTTTTTTAAGTTTATTTTTACTCTCCTGTGGTGGCTCTGGTTCCTCCAAACAAGAACCACCAGTGGTGTTGGTTGAACCACTCATCAGCCAATTCTCTTTTTTAGCTCAGAATAACCCTAGTCTTAGTTCCGATTTAAGTCTTTCAATATCCGCTTTGCTTATTTTAAAGATAATCAAGATCTGATCTTAGACAAAATTGATGCCTATGCAGTTAAGTTAAACTTGGCGCAACAAGAGAACGACGCCAAATGGCAAACTTTGGGTCGATACGTATAGCCTAATCCGCTTTGGTTTGACACGTACAGTGAAGAGATCACCCATCTAAAAGCTTGGTATAGGCAAAGAATGACTTGGTTAGATGGTGCTTTGAATAGTCTTTAGAATATTCTTTGAGGGCTTTGGTTCATGAAATAAATTGTTATGGCTGGCAGAAAAACAAAGGGGATTAGACCTTTCCAACTTCATACCATTTTCTGAGCCAGCTATCGACGGGATAGAGGATTTTATAAAAGGCTGGCACCACCAATAAAGCTAAAATGGTTGAGCTAATTAATCCGCCAATCACAGATAACGCCATGGGTGAGTTCATTTCGTGTCCGGCGCCACTGCCAAATGCTAATGGCATCATGGCACCTACCATGGCAAATGTGGTCATCAAGATTGGACGTAAGCGTTTTTCGCCCGCATGGATAAGGGCATCATCCACAGATTCGCCTTGTTTAATCGCTCTGTTGGCAAAATCCACCACCAATATGGCATTTTTGCCCACCATTCCTAACAATAAAATGATGCCTATCATCACAAATAGAGAGAAATTATTGCCGCTAAGGCCTAATGCAGTAATCACACCCGTAAACGCCAATGGCATAGTGACCATAATAATAATAGGTTGAATGAGTGACTCATACAGTGCTGCCAGTATTAGGTAGATGAGTATCACCGCCAGACCAACAGCAGTGCTAAATGACACAGCGGTTTCTTGCATTTTTTCAACATCACCGGAAAACCTATAGTGGTAACCTTCGGGTAATATTTTGGCTATATTTGCATCTACTTGATTGACGATTGAATTTAGCGGCACCTTGGATACGTTACTAGTGATCATGACTTTTCGTTCGCGATCAAATCTGTTTATGGTCGCTATTGAACTACTTTGTTCAAAATGAATTAAACCATCTAGAAACACATATTCACCATTGGCTGCACGGATCTGCAATTTTTTAATACTCTCTATATTGGCGCGACTCTCATCATCAAACCTTAAAGTGATGTCGTATTCCCTGCCTTTTTGTTCAAAATTGCTGATCTTACTATCACTGGAATAATTTGAATTTAGCAAGGCAGCAATTTGTGTTGCGGTAATGCCTAATCTAGAGGTGTTATGCCTGATGATGGATATAGTGATTTCAGGTTTGCCATCTTGGTAATCACTGTCTATATCCACCGTCCCTTCAAATGTGCCTAACATCTGGGAGACTTGTTGCGATATTTCGCTAAGCTTTTCTAAACTGTCACCAGTGACAACAATTTGCACCGGAGCATTGCTACTACCCGTATTGATGGGGGGGATTTTTTCAACGGCTAACGCCATAGACTGTATGGATTGAAACGCTGCACGGTAATGGTTAATAATATCTGCTTGACCTAATCCGCGCTGTTCAATGGGCTTTAATTTTACATAGACCAAAGCTTTGTGGGACTCGTTAGCTGTTGTATAACCAATGCTCAGGGCATAATAATCAACCATGTCGTCGTCTTTGATGGCATCCATAATGGGTTTCATTCTATTTTTCATTTCGGTAATGGATGTACCTACTTGTGCTTTGGCTGTGATTTGAAATTCGCTATTGTCTTCCGCGGGAACAAAATCCATACCGACATTTGTGAAAATTTGGCTGGATAAAATAAGGAAACCAAAAGTGACAAACACAGTGATGTATTTAAACCTAATCAGTGGTTTTAGAATTTTCACATAAGCATTGTCCAATGCTTGGAAAAAAGGCTCTGTTTTGGCATGAAATTTAGTTTCTTTGTGTTTTAACACACGCGCGCCAATAGTAGGGATAAACATAATCGCCACGAAATAAGACAGTACTATTCCCGACGCAACTGTCATGGCAAACGCATTAAAGAACTTGCCTACCAATCCACTCATAAAGGCTACTGGAATAAAAACGGCTAATAACATCGCTGAAATTGCCAGCAGTGAAAAGGCAATTTCATGTACACCTTCATAGGTGGCTTGAAATGCTTCCATACCTGATTCCATTTTTTTACTGATGTTTTCAATAACCACTATGGCATCGTCGATGAAAATGCCTATGGCGAGTGTGAGTCCAATTAAGGTTAACTTGTTCAGGTCGTAACCCATGTAATCAATGATCGCAAAGGTGCCAATGATAGAGGTGGGGATGGCCAATGCCGAAACGATTGTGGCGGTAAGGTTGCGTAAAAATAAGAAAACAATGACTATTGCTAATATGGCGCCAAAGACTAAATCAAATTTCACTTGATCAACACTGTGCATTATTTTATCTGACTGATCTTTGATTAAACTAACTTGGTAATCATCTCCGGCTATGGCTTTTAACTCGGGTAACAATTGTTTGGCTTTATCTATGATGTCAATGACATTAGTGCCTGAAATTTTCATAATATTCAGCATCACGCCGACTTCGCCGTTATAAGACGAATAACTTTCTACATCGCTTAATCCATCAAACACTTTGGCCACATCTTGCAAACGTAAACCGGGTTTAATTTCAATATTGGCCAATGATTCAATGTCCTTGGAATCACCTTGAAATTTAACAATGAGTTCTTGTTTATCGTTAATACTCTTACCTGAGCTGGATTTGAAATTTTCATTGCTAATGACATTTTGCAACTCAATCGCCGAAATATTGTATTTATTGAGAAGATAGGGATCGACCAATATACGAATTTCTCGATCTTGATAGCCGTCAATATCAACATCACCTACATTGGGGATACGTTGTAACTTCGGTTTGATTTTTTCATCAACTAGCTGCATTAGAGCAGACATGTCACCGCTTTTGCTGACCACAAATACACTGATAGCCTCGCCAGCAGTAGCAATTTTCTGTACCAGAGGTGCCAGTGCGTTATCGGGTAAGATGACACCTCCAATTTTATCTCGCACATCATTGGCAGCCTCGTTGATGTCTATTTTTAAATCAAATCTAACGATGACATAACTCAAACCTTCGTAACTGGTTGAGTCCAATTTATCGATGCCGTTGATACCCGAAACGGCTTCTTCGATTTTATCGGTAATTTTAGATTCGACCGTTTTAGCATCCGCGCCGGGGTAACCCGTTTGGATTGTGACTATGGGGAAATCCACATTAGGAAAAAGAGCCAAAGGCATGGAAGTATATGACTTGAGACCAAATATAATGAGCGCCATGACGGCCATAAGTATGGTGATCGGACGATTGATTGCAAATTTATACATAGGGCTATTCTTGACTTGCTTTTATTGAATTATTGCTAGCATCCGCGGTGATTATTTTGCCTTCGCCAAATAGGCCCACTTTCAAATCTTTAGCAATAACCTGTAAGCCGATTTTTCTGTTATCACTATTTACTTCGGGATAAATCCTATAAATTTTTCCCTCATATTGTTTGTCATCACCATCAACTTTATATAAAAAGGTATCGCCAATATTGACATCACTGCTATATTTTTGATCAAACTCAACCACCAAAATTCGGGCATGTTCACTTTGCAGATTAAAGGCGGTTTTTATCACCTGTCCACTGACCACATCACCTAACTCAATCATTCTTTTGGTGATCACACCGTCGAATGACGCTCTTAAAATGGTCTTGTTGTAAATGGCGTTTTCTACTGCAATTTTGGCGTTAATGGCTTCGTACGCCATGGCATACTTGTCAAGGAGGGCCTTATCAATAAGGTTTTTTTTGTACAGGTCTTGGTATCTTTCATGGTCTAAAATTGCGTATTTTAGTGTCACTTTAGATGCATTGTTTGTGGCAACTAAGTCGTCATTGGCTAATGTTGCCAGGATCTGGTCTTTTTTAACCACGCTCATTATGTCGACATGAAGTTCTTTTACGATACCGCCGTAATTAAACGCTAAACTGGCATACTGTTTCGCATGCACCGTAAATGTGGCATATATTTCTTTTGCTTGTGCGTTTGTAAAATAAAGTACTAGAGCTAAAACTATCATTTTTTTCATTTTTTTATCTCTATTAAATCGAATAGGGTGTCTATGAATTCCTTAAATTCTATTCTCAAGTCTCTGCCTTCTGCCCAAGCAACAACCATATAGCCTCTTTCTGCTCGCATGATCCCATCAATCAGGCTTCTAGAAACTTCGCTGATTTCGCCTTTTTCGATCCCTTCCTCAATAATGTCTTCTAGGATATTTCTTATAAAGCCTGAACATTCTCTATTGAATTCGAGCATTGGGCTGCATTTAGAAGACAGGGTGACGCTTAAATATTCCCTATAAACGTCTAGGTGTTTTTCATAAGGCTTATATTCCGATAAGAAAAAATCGAAGAGGTATAAAATTTTTTGCTTAGTCGAAGTCTTTTGGTCACTTTGACTAAGCAAGTTATGCTGGTGTTCTTCGATAAACTTACGAATTATTTCGAAGACTATTTCTTCTTTATTATTAAAATAATCGTATACCGTTCCTTTACCAATGCCTGCGGTTTTAGCTATCTCGGTAATGGTTAAATTTTTCATTCCTTTTTCCAATAAAAGCTCAGTACAAGCACCAGCTATGCCTCGTCTTTTTTTGTCTTTATCTACTTTAATTGCCATTTTGATCCGCAAGTTTTAAAGGTTATTTATCAATGACCGACGGTCGGTCATTCACCTTGATGGTAAATTAAACCTAGTAAGAAATATAGGTTTATTTAGGGAGGTAGGTTAAAAACAGGTAGAGGTTTCTACTAAACAAATTAGTGTAAGTAAATTGATTATATATTGGTGTAACGAAGAAGTGGAGTGCCCCAGCCGTTCCCTTCGGGCGGGTTTTAAAGCGATTTATGCTTCGTTGGCCATTTTTGACTTAGATTACTAAGCCTACAAATAGCCGCCTCGCCTAAACCGCTTTAAAATCCCGCTGAATCCGACATCTTGAGGTGGTATGGGTATAGCTCTAGGACTCTCTTTCTGGAGTCGGCATCAATCAATGTGTCATTAGGGTAGAGATCAAAAATGCCATTTATCTCTTTTAAATGAGTCATTAAGCGCTCTTTGTCTTTTGCTTTAATATCATAGTGATTTATCGTTCGAAGTAGTTTTGTCACTACACTGTGTACACTTTTATTTTGTCTTGGAGTGGGATTGTCGTGGGCTGTGGCTAGGCCTAATATTTGAATGACCTCTTGCACTACATCACCTTGGTAGTTAAAAGCTGAAACATTCTTTTCTCCAAACAATTTTTGGCAATCGGTGACAAAACCTTGATAGTTTAAATGTTGTGAGAACCACTGAATATCAAACATTTCTGCAAAGGTTAAGTCTTTACCATAACAAGGATTACTTTGAACTTGTGGGTTGCGAATACATTGTTTGTAATAACTTTCAATAAACCCTAGAGGCTCACGAAACCATACCCATACTTGCACATCGAAAACTAGACTAAGCTCAGATAAAATTGCTTTTGAAGCATCCGGAAAATCCCACCAGTAATTATAAATACCTTCTGAAGACAGGATAATTGTGTGGGTATCTTGCTTCACTTGGGTGATGATGTTTTTAAAATTTGCCAGCAAACTTTGTACGTTTGTAGTAACTAAGTTCTTTTCAAACCATTGGTGTTTTGGGGCATTTGGGTTTTGTATATCATCAAGATTGTGAGGATAAAGGATGCCTTTTCCTCTAAGTTTTCGTTGTTTTTTATCTAAGTAGGTTTGTAAGCTGGTAGTGCCGGTTTTGGGTGTGCCAGCATGGAGAATGAGTTTGAGTTTCTGAACATTAGGTTGAGCTAATGACTGCTCAAATTGCCTTAACTGCTCAGATAACTCTTTAAAAAAATGAATGTTTGATGCTTGCATCTTCGAAAAATAAACCTTTAAAAGTAACAGTTGTGAGTATGACAAACTGTTAGTGACAGACATTAATGACTACTTCAATCAGAGACGAATTTTAACATGGCAACAGCTGAGTGATAGACTTAAAATGTTTACACTTTAAATCACCTGTTTGAACCTAGAATCCGCAGTTGAACTCGTGGAAAGAGTGGTAGCCAATGGTGTGATTGGCGTAGGGAAAAAATTCGTAGCCACCTTATTGGTGATGAGAACTTTTTTTCCATAGCCAGGCGCATCAGTGGATGCCGCTATTTCTCGTGGTTTAACTGCGGAATCTAGGTTGAAGTATTATGAACGACCGAGCGACGGTTTTTGTTATTAGGAGAGTATAGTGAAGGTTTTATTTCGCCTGTGTTTGTTGTTGATCGCAGTAGTTTTGGGCACCTATGGATATGTGTATTTTGCTTTTGCAGAGCCTGACCGGCCGGTGGAGGAGTTGACTGAGCGATGGGCTAATCAAGCTTCCCAGTTTTTGACTCTTTCTGGCATGCAAGTGCACTTTCGAGATGAAGGACCAAAGGAAGATCCCGTACCTATTATTTTGGTACATGGCACTAGTGCTTCGTTACATACATGGGACGGTTGGACTGCGGTGTTAGCTGAACACCATAGAGTCATACGTTTTGATATGCAGGGGTTTGGTTTAACTGGCCCGCATCCAGATGGCAAATACCGTATCGAAAATTACGCTGACACCTTGATCATGTTAATGGATAAAATGGGTATTGATACTGCCATTATAGCGGGAAATTCATTAGGTGGGTATGTGGCATGGAGCACAGCCTTGCTTTATCCTGAGCGAGTGGCAAAATTAGTGTTAGTTGATTCAAGTGGTTACCCATTTGAATCCCAGTCTGTTCCCATTGCCTTTCGAATTTATCGTTCTTCATTACTCAAATCTTTGTTCGGAAGTATCATGCCCAGATCTATGGTGAAAAGTAGTCTTGAGAACGTCTATGGCAATCCTGATAAAATTAGCGAAGACTTGGTTGATAGATATTTTGAGCTAACCACCCGAGAAGGCAACCGAGGGGCTTTGGCAAAACGTTTTGTTGATACAAAAGCGGGGGAGCTTGCAAACAGGGTAGGCGAGTTAAAACAACCTACGTTAATCATGTGGGGAGAGCAAGACCGTTTAATCCCTATCAGTGTTGGTCAGCGTTTTCATCGAGAAATAACCAATAGCCAGTTTATAACATTCAGTGATTTAGGGCATGTTCCTCACGAAGAGGATCCACAAATTACAGTCAATGCTGTTGAGCAGTTTTTGCATAAAAACGCTATTGCTGCGACTGAATTTTAATGTGTTTTTGTGTCATAAATAAAACGGGCATTATCTGCCCGTTTTATATTGTCAGTTTGATTACAAACTTGGTCTAGTTAAAACCCAGAGTTATCTGACCACGGGTCTCACCACCCGGATTTTCTGTTGTGTGGAAGTTTGTGTATAAACCTGCCGCTTGCATTAAATCCATTTGTGCCATATCTAAAACGGTATCCGCTGGCACAGTAAAAACTCCATCACCTGCATCGATTAATGCTAAAACTACAGCACCATTTACACCCACTTCACCAGATTGGATATGTGCCATAGTTGGTGTGTTATCAAATACTTTAATTGTGCCAATGATTAGCCCGCCGATTATTGACTATGCCGCTCTTTCAATGTAAATCCCTTGTGGAAAAATGTTGCACGATAAAATGACAACTATAGGTAATCATTACCTAAACCGTATAAATTTTCTCAGCCTGATTAAACAATACCCATGAAGTAAGAATATATTTATCGTTCGATATTGGTACAGCACCGCGATGTGTGTGTGTGAAATATGCTGGAGCGACTACCATAGAGCCAGCTTTGGGTTGAATACTTTTATTTTGATAGTGAAAATCAGTGCTGCCACCTTCATTAACGTCATTTAGATAAAACATAAAGAGTAAAACTCTATGTAATGCATCATTCTCACCTTTTTGTGGGTACACCTCTGAATGCCAGTAGGGGTACCCGCCACTTTTGGCTTCATATTTTTGTGCGTTAATGTCACCAATTCTAAATAAATACTGAACTAATTTTGGCAAGTTGGGCTTGCCAATACGCTCAAAATTTTCGTGAGTAAGCTTAACTGGTTTTCCTGTTTGTGGATCGGAAACCGTCATACCTATCGGGCCAATCAAAGCAAAAAAGTACTTTTCAAAGTATTGAAATAACTGAGTTGATATTAATGGAAGCAAGGCCTGATATACAGCTCTAAACTCAGGGTGCTGGCCAATAGATACATCTAAACTACGTTTTTTATCTATGTCTACACCACCCCCAGTTTGTCCAGCTCTAGTATTCTGGCTCTGATCAAATATCTGTATGAAACGTTGGCAAAGTGGTCTATCAATTACCCCGTCTGTAACCTGAATAAAGTCTTCCATGAATTGTTTACCTAGTTTTATGACGCTCTTTCAATACTTTGATCACGTCAGACAAATTTAAATCGCTGGCTTGCAGTAATACTATTAGGTGATACAACAAGTCTGCGGACTCATTTTTCAACTCGTCTAAATCTTTTACGGTAGCGGCTAATGCCGTTTCAACACCTTCTTCACCTACTTTTTGCGCAATACGCTTAATGCCTTTGCTGTATAGGTGAGCGGTGTAACTAGAGTCGGGATCGGCACCTTTACGCGAAGCAATCACAGTTTCTAATTCAGCGATAAAACTGATGTCTGCAGATTGGCTATCTGCCCAACAGGTTTCTGTGCCTTTGTGGCAAGTGGGGCCAATTGGATTCACCAAAGCCAGCAATGAATCATCGTCACAGTCACTGCTGATTTCCACTAGGTTTAGACTATTCCCAGATTCTTCCCCTTTAGTCCATAAACGTTGTTTAGAACGGCTGAAGAAGGTGACTAAACCTGTTTCTAAGGTTTTATTCAATGCGTCTTGATCCATAAAACCTTGCATCAACACTTTGCCACTGATGGCGTTTTGCACTATGCATGGGATCAGGTTTTCCATTTTATCCCAAGCCAGTGTAGCTGCCGTTTCTTTGGTTATTATCATCTTTTTTAGTCTCTAATCGCTATATTCTGCTGACGCAAATAAGCCTTTAATTCTGGTATAGGAATAATGCCTTTATGGAACACTGAGGCGGCTAATGCTCCATCTACATCGGCTTGTTCAAATACGTTTTTAAAGTGCACACTTTCACCTGCGCCGCCTGAGGCGATCAAGGGCACTGAACAGCTTTTGCGTATAGCAGATAGTTGGGCGATGTCGTAACCCTTACGTACACCATCTTGGTTCATACAATTAAGCACAATTTCACCGGCTCCACGTTGCTGCACTTCTTTAACCCAATCAGCGGTTTGCCAGGCGGTCACTTGGGTGCGGGTTTCATCACCTGTGTATTGGTGCACTTGGTATTTGCCTGTTTCTTCATTGTAAAAGCTGTCGATACCCACTACTACACATTGTTGACCGAAGGTGTCATGTAATCGCGTGATTAATTCAGGATCGGCCAGAGCAGGGGAATTGATGGATATTTTGTCGGCACCCATTTCCAATATTTTGCCTGCTTCTTCAATGGTTTTAATCCCGCCTGCCACACAAAATGGAATATCTATGACTTGGGCAATACGAGTGACCCAACTTTTATCCACAACGCGCTGATCGCTAGAGGCGGTGATGTCGTAAAACACTAATTCGTCAGCACCTTGTTCAGCATACTGCTGAGCTAAAGGCACAATGTCGCCAATGATTTCGTGATTGCGAAATTTTACACCTTTGACTACTTTTCCGTCTTTTACGTCCAAGCAGGGGATAATACGTCTAGCTAACATAACAACCTTATTTAACTTCAGTTAACCAATTGTGCGTGTCTGGTGCTTTGCCCCACTGAATATCATTCAAGGCTTGGCGTAACTTTTGAGTTGTTGGGCCATGTTCGCCCGTACCTACTGAGTGTTCTTTACCATTATGAATAAGAGTACCAACAGAGGTGAGCACTGCAGCTGTGCCCGAAAGGGCTGCTTCAACATTGGGTTTAGCGGCTCTTTTTAATAACTCATCAACGGATAATTGGGTTTCAGTGACCTTCATGCCCAAATCAGCCGCTAAGGTTAAGATTGAGCTGCGGGTCACACCATGTAAAAAAGTTGAGTCCAAAGCTTTGGTAATGATTTCATTGCCGTCAATCAACAAGAAATTCGCCGCACCAGTTTCTTGCACGTCACCATTGGGACAAAACAATATTTGATCGGCTTGTACATCACGTTTTGCGGCTAATATTGGACCCAGTGCACTGGCGTAATTGCCACCACTTTTGATCATGCCCATATGTGGTGCGCAGCGCATACCGGTTTCGTCGAGTAACACTCTAAGTGGCTTGGCACCGCCAGCAAAGTAGTCACCCACGGGAGAAATTAGCACATATAACATCGAACTAGTGCTAGGTGCAGCGGCTTTGCCTATGGCAGCTTCGGTGCCAATATGTGTAGGGCGAATATACATTGACCCAGGAGGCTCTGGAATATCAGCGCTGTATTGTGCAACTATGTCCAAAATCATCTTAGACACTTGTGCTTGGTCAATGACTGGCAATGACAACAAACGGCTGCTTTGGTCAAAACGTTGAAGGTTCTGATCCATACGAAAAACGTGGATGCTGCCAGCACCTGTTTTGAAGGCTTTTAAGCCTTCAAAACAGGTGCTGGAATAATGCAAAACATGGGCACCGGGATGTAATTGAATGCTATTAGATGCAACTATTGTTGCTGCATTCCAGTGGTTATTTTCAAAGGTAGTGAACGCCATATGAGGCATAAACACTGTACCAAAAGCCGCCATGATAATTTCCTAATTTGTTATGTTTAAAAGTGTTGTGAGTCTTATTCTGCGACTTTTAGTTAGCCGCGTTCCAACATTCAATTGCTTGTTTCACTGTGAATTTACCTTCCAACAGCGCACGGCCTAAAATGACCCCACTAACATGGGTAGGTTTTAGCACAGCAATATCGTTAAGGTTACCAATGCCACCGGATGCTTGCCAACCCACAGTAGGAAATTGTTCTACCATTTCAGTGTAAAGTTGATGATTCGCACCCTGCAAAGTGCCGTCGCGACTGATGTCGGTGCAAAGCACGTGTTTGGCGCCCACAGATAAAAAGTCTTTAAGCAACACTTCAATCGACACGCCAGAGTTTTGTTGCCAGCCATGGGTGGCGATAAACTTGTTGCCAGACTCATCAATGTTGATGTCCAGTGCTAACACTATGGCGTCTGCGCCGTATTTTGTGAGCCAGCCTTTGACTAGTTCTGGCTCTTTAACTGCCAATGAACCAATCACTACACGTTTTACGCCGATTTCTAAAAGCTGAGCAACATCTTCTTCGCTACGAATACCGCCGCCTGCTTGGAATTGCATACGGCCAGTCGCCACCATTTTACCTATCAGCTCAAGCTGACGTTTGCTGGTATCTTTGGCGCCTGTTAGGTCAACAATGTGTAACCATTGTGCGCCTTGGTCGGCGTAACTATGCACGACATCGATAGGCTCGAGTTTGTATTCGGTTTTTTGTTCGTAGTCGCCTTGGTATAAGCGCACCACTGAACCTTCTATTAAATCTATGGCTGGGATGATCATATCTTGCTTTGCCTTTCTTTTTACACGGTCTTTTATAAATCGATAAAGTTTTTCAAAAGTTGTGCCCCTGCATCGCTTGAACGCTCAGGGTGAAATTGCACACCAAAAAAGTTGTCTTTGTGAATGCCCGCAGAAAAGTCCATAGCGTATTGGCAACTGGCCATAGTAAATTCTGATACCGCCACAGCAAAACTGTGCACAAAATAAAAGTAACTACCGCTATCAATACCATTAAATAAAGGTGCATCACCAATAGGCGTCACGGTATTCCATCCCATGTGGGGTAAACGTAAATCGCCAACCTGCATACGTTTCACCTGTCCAGGAATAAGTCCCAAACATGGGGTGCTGTCACTCAGGCTTTCTTCCGACTTTTCAACCATCAATTGCATACCTAAACATATGCCAAGTACCGGCTGAGTGAGACTTTGTATACAACTGATAAGTTGTTTTTTCTGAATACTGGCCATAGCCGCATTGGCACTACCCACGCCAGGAAGAAATACTTTGTCAGCTTGTTGGATAACCGCCAAATCATCACTTACAGTGACTTGTTTACCTAAACGTTCAACGGCAAATTTTACCGATGAAATGTTCGCGCAGCCGGTATTCACAATCACAATTTGTTGCGCGGTCATGTCTACAAGGCTCCTTTGCTACTTGGCAACGCTTCACCTTGTTTATGAATGGCTTGACGCAATGCGCGACCAAACACTTTAAACAAACTTTCTACTTGGTGATGGGCGTTGCCTTCAGTGGTAGAAAGGTGCAACGACAATCCCATTGACTGGGCTATCGAGTAGAAAAAATGCGGCACCATTTCGGTGGCCATTTCGCCTACTTGGTCACGGCTAAATTCAGCGTCAAATTTTAAATGTGGGCGGTTGGATATATCCATAATACATTCAGCGCGGCACTCATCCATAGGCAAAGCAAAACCAAAACGGCCAATACCGCGTTTGTCGCCTAAGGCTTTTTTAAGGGCTTCGCCAAGTGCTAGGGCGGTATCTTCTACGCTGTGGTGGTCGTCAATATGCAAATCGCCATCAACCGTTAGGGTGAGTTCAAAACCACCATGTGTGGCAATTTGATCCAGCATATGGTCAAAAAATCCAAGACCTGTTTGGATGGTGGATTTAGCACTTGAGTCTAAATCCACTGTGACATTGATATTGGTTTCAGAGGTTTTACGTACCACAGTGGCGACACGAGTCGAGGCCAATAATTGTTTTTCAATGGCTTGCCAATTATAACTGTTGCGATTGTATTTAATGCCAACAATGCCCATATTTTCAGCTAGCTGAATATCAGTGTCACGGTCGCCAATGACAAAAGAGCGCGTAAAATCGACTTTGCCTTGTTGCAAATAATCTTTGACTAAACCAAGTTTAGGTTTGCGACAAGTGCAGTTGTCGCTGTCAAAGTGCGGGCACATTAATACATCGTCAAAGATCACGCCTTGGCTAGTAAAAATTTCCATCATCTTATTGTGGGCTAAGTCAAAATCACCTTGTGGGAAACTATCGGTGCCTAAGCCATCTTGGTTCGACACCATCACTAAACGAAAACCGTTTTGTTGTAATTTAAGTAACACAGGTAAAACCTGTGGTTCGAATACCAATTTTTCTAGGTTATCTAGTTGTTTGTCGACGGCGGGCTCTGCAACCAAAGTACCGTCACGATCGATAAAAAGAATAGACTGCTGGCTCATGCTGATTTTTCCTGCTGTGTAAAAAAGCTGGCTATTAACGCGAGCAACTTTTCATTTTGTTGTTGAGTACCCAGCGTAATACGCAGGCAGTTTTCTAAGTTTATTTGTTTGGATTGGTCACGAATCAGTACAGCGTTTGCCACCAAAAAGTCCATTAATGGTTGTTTTTGCGGGTGACGAAACAAGATAAAGTTGGCTTTATCGTCACCGACTAATGCTAGATTAGGGAACTGACTTAACTGCTGTTTAACTAATTGTTTTTGCTGTTGCAAATATTCCACTTGTTCGGCCATTTGTTTGAGCCCATTTTGACTCAATGCTTGGGTGGCTATTTGTGCTACCGGCTCTGGCACAGGGTAGGGCGCAATGACCTTCATGATACTGTGGATCACCTCGCTATTGGCTAAGGTAAAACCACAGCGTAACCCTGCTAAGGCAAAGGCTTTAGACAAAGTGCGCAATATTACTAAGTTGCGATACTCAGCGAGTTCGGTTGCCCAAGTGTTGCCTGCATCAAATTCTATGTAAGCTTCATCAACTACTACTAAAGCTGTGTCAGCAAATTGCTCTAACACTTGTTTAAGTTGTGCTTTGCCTATGGATGTACCCGTTGGGTTATTGGGTGAACAAATAAATACTAAGTTCACCTTCCCTTGATAGGCACTGATTGCTGGAATGTCTAGTGAAAAATCTTCATTTAGTGGTGCTTTTTCTATTCCCACATTGCTGGTCTCAGCACTGATGGCGTACATACCATAAGTAGGCGGGCAGATTAGAATACTGTCTTTGCCAGGCGTACAAAAAGTACGAATGAGTAACTCAATGCCTTCGTCGGCACCGCGGCTAATCAATAACTGGTCAGCTTGCACGCCAGCATATTTTGCATAGGGCAATAATACACTTGGCGGTTGGCAATCTGGATAACGGTTAAAATGTGCTGTGTCGATAGTAAAATCATTGGCAAAAGGCGACTCATTGGCGTTTAGCCAAGTTTCACTGTCGCTGTCGCCGCCAGCAAAGATACGTCTGGCAGATTCATAAGGCTTTAAGGCCTTAAGGTTTTCGCAAATTAATTTATCGATTAAATCGCTCATTGCTCTTCACTTAGTCCTTCATTCTCTAACTGCGGGGTATTTAACCTAAGTTTTACGGCTTGGCGGTGAGCATCTAAGCCTTCAGCGTCAGCTAAGTCCATAATCGCATTGCCGATATTTTGTAAGCCTTGATAACTCAGCTCTTGCACTGTGTAACGACGCATAAAGTCGGCCAAACCTAGGCTAGAATAATTGCGTGCATAACCGTAGGTAGGCAAGACGTGGTTGGTACCGCTGGCATAATCTCCAGCTGACTCTGGTGACCATTGGCCTACAAATATCGAACCTGCATTGGTTAATTTATCTAAGCTGTCGCGGGCATTTTTAATTTGTATTATCAGGTGTTCAGGCGCGTAAGTATTGCTGACTGCAAAAGCTTGCTCTAGGGTGTCAGTCAAAATATAGCGACTATGTTTCACTGCTTGCTCAGCAATGGTTTGACGACTTAATGTCGCCAACTGCAGTGTGACTTGTTGTTTAACCGCTTCGATCAAATCTTTACTGTTTGATACCAAAACCGCTTGAGAGTCTGTGCCATGCTCGGCTTGTGACAACAAATCGGCTGCAACAAACACTGGATTAGCTTGCTCATCAGCAATCACTAATACCTCAGACGGACCCGCGGGCATATCAATTGCGGGGCCAGCAGGAATGCGGCTAACCTGTTGTTTGGCTTCGGTGACATAACTATTGCCGGGGCCAAAAATCTTATCGACTTTAGTGATGCTTTCAGTGCCTAGCGCAAGGGCCGCAATAGCTTGTGCTCCGCCCACTAAATAAATTTCGTCAATGCCACATAAGCTTGCTGCATAACGGATTTCAACGGCTATTTGTCCGTTTTTATTTGGAGGGGTGCAGAGGACTTTTCGAGCGCAACCCGCAACCTGCGCCGTTGCACCCAACATTAATACCGTCGAAGGCAAGGGCGCTGTTCCACCTGGAATATATAATCCAACTGACGACAAAGGCGCATGTTTCAGTTCACAGACCACGCCAGGTGTGGTTTCAACCACTACGTCTTCGGGGTATTGAGCCTGATGGAAGGCTTTGATATTGGCGTAGGCTTGATCAATCGCCCATTTAACTTCAGGTTTAATTTCGCTGGCAAAACTACTGAGCGACGCATCACTAAAACGCAAACACTCTAATTTTGCGCCATCAAAACGTTCAGTTAAAGCCAACAAGGCTTTATCGCCTTGCTGTTTAACATGCTGAATAATATCAGCAACCGTATCGCTCAACGCCTGACTATCAGAAAGCGCCGGTCTGCTTAGCAGTTCAGCTTGTTCACTTGGGTTCAGTTGTGCCCATATTTGCATGACTATTTGGCCTCTTACTAAATTCTTAATTGTGCCTAAGACATCATCTTTTCAATTGGCATCACTAAAATAGAACTACAACCCAATGCTTTGAGTTTTTCCATGGTTTCCCAAAACAAGGTTTCTGGGCTAACAACATGGATAGCGACAATCTTGTCATTACCAGCAAGGGGCAGCACAGTTGGGTTTTCAGAGCCAGGAAGTAAACTTTTCACTTGCTCTAAATAAGCCTTAGGTGCATGAAGCATAATGTACTTGCTTTCTTTCGCCTGAGTGATGCCATCCATACGTGGCAGCATTTTGCTGATAAGCGCTTGTTTTGCCTCTGGCATGTCGCCGCCGCGCTGAATAAAGACCGCTTTAGATTTGAATATTTCATCGGCTTCTTGCAAACCATTGGCTTCAAGGGTGGCGCCGGTGGATACTAAATCACAAATCGCATCTGCCAAACCCGCGCGAGGTGCCACTTCAACCGAGCCCGTTAACATCACTGTACTGGCCTCTATGTTCTTTTCTTTGAAAAAACGTTCAAGCAAATAAGGGTAAGTCGTGGCGACTTTTTTACCTTGCAAAGACTCTAACCCTTGGTAATTCATCTCGTTAGGCACGGCAATAGATAATCGGCAACCGCCGTAATCTAAACGTCTAAGCTCTGTATATTCAGCTTTTTTACCAGCGGCTTGACGCTCTAGCATTTTTTCTTCTAGTTCGTTTTGGCCGATAAAACCTAAATCAACCACACCGTCCATCACTAAACCGGGAATATCGTCATCACGTACCAATAACAAGTCAATAGGTTGGTTCGTCGAATGAGCTATCAACAAGCGATCGCGAATTTGCAATTTGATGCCAATGGCTTTTAATAAAGAGATGCTGTCGTCACTTAATCGTCCCGATTTTTGTACGGCAATACGTAATCTATTGTTATCACTCATGTTTATTTCCAATCCTATTTAAAATTTATAACGTAATGTGCTATTGTTCAGTGGCTAACCTGACCCAAAAGAAAAACCCCCGAAAGATGCCTTCCGGGGGTTTAGAATGAGTCTGCGCCGCTAGAAGGATCCAATAGACCTTCCAGCAAATACCTGAAAGGCTAAGCTATATGATGATGGACGACTGCTTTCAAGGTAATGTTCATAATTTTAGGTTCTTCTAAATCACTGCGCTTCAATGGCGCATACATTATGCAATCGGCCCGATTAATGCAAGAATATTTCGGATGAAAGTAGCGGCTCCCTTACAATTAAATCAACTATGTTAGTTTACAAGTACGCGATTGAATGTTTTGTGAACAAAGTTGTCGAAGAAGCAGTTAACCCTTTTAGACCAAATATGGAAAAATTATGACTAGTGACCTTCTATTTTCAATACTTCCCCGCGAGGGTAAAGTACCGATTGCCCATGACAGCCAAAAAGTGGAGCAGATTGATAAACAAGAAAAATTAAAAGCCTTAAGTGATGAAAAAAAAGAACTAAAAGGTGAGGAGAGGGAAGCTAGGAAAAAGCAGCAACAGCAGAAAAAAAATGAGTACAGCCCAGAGCAAGAGTCTACTCCTGAACAAGTCGAGCAAAAAGATATTGACACCGATCAGAAGAAACCCAAAGGGCCAAAACATTTGGATATTTATGTTTAGTCTTCGTTTTCGCTTGATTGAACTGCTTGTTTAATGAAAAACGAACAATGGTAATGCGTTTGCATTTACCATTGTTCTGTTGTTTTACTAGGAAGTGCTCATGCCACAATTACCTTTAGAATCTGAATCTACATTAACAGATTGTTTTCAAACGACTGTACCCAGCGTAGTGCGTAAAGCTCTGCATCTAGGGGTGCTCTTTTAAAGGTCGCTTCACCTGCCAAGAACCTTTTTTGAGTAATAAAGATTCATACTGAATGGTTCAAAAGTGCCAATTACGATCATTGCGAACTATTAGTAGCGAGCTCGGCTATCGGCCAATAGCGGACTTAACATCTTCAATTAAAGGGAGTCGCGAATCAAGTGATCTCCCCCCTTTGATTAGTTATTATCAGTTATTATTATTTTCTTCTTCGCAGCTTACGCAGCGTGTACTAAAGGGTAATAATTCTAAACGTGCGGTTGGAATATCTTCTCTGCAAACACTGCAGGAAAAGTATTCACCTGAATCAATTTTTTTCAGGGCATGGTTGATCATTTCCAGCTCTGCTTTAGAGGCATTACCCAATGATTCAAGTACTTCATCGTTTTCACGTTCGGTCGCCTGTTCGGTCCAGTCGGATGACATTCCCTCATGCTTAATTTCTTTATCTATGGCGGTAATTCGTTCTTCCATGTCATTTTTAAGTGCCAGGAGTTTGTGTTTAAAGTGCTCAAAATTTTGCATAAATTCACCTGTCAGATTATG
>Ga0316204_10005369_pt1 | contig 21257 bp, 18 predicted proteins | sample 6monrhotite_MG_2_FD_205661 | JGI IMG/M metagenome (GOLD analysis project Ga0316204, IMG submission 205661) | Microbial mat bacterial communities from mineral coupon in-situ incubated in ocean water Damariscotta River, Maine, United States -... | ecosystem: Environmental > Aquatic > Marine >... | reverse complement strand
TCATTAATGTTTATTCTGCAGCTTGCAGGTCAAACTGCAAATGCTGCATTACGAGTGGAGATTACCAAAGGTGCTGATGGTGCAATTCCTATTGCAATTGTGCCATTTCAGGTGATTGGGAAAAATGTACAGGCAAAAGCAAGTGTTCCCGCGAATGTTTCAGACATCATTGCTGCAGACCTGGAGCGTAGTGGTAAGTTTGCACCCAAAACAAAACTGGCTCAAAGCCCTCAGGAGCTAAGCGATGTTAATTATAAGTTCTGGCGTACGGCAGGTATTGATCATCTGGTGATTGGCAAGCTGGAAGTTATTCAGCCAAATAAATATGAAATTAGTTTTCGCCTGCTTGATGTCGTAAAAGGGGTGCAGTTAGAGGGCTATCAGTTTTCGGCTAATGATTATGATTTGCGTGAGGTATCTCATAAGATAAGTGACATTATTTATGAAGTTATTACTGGGCAGAAAGGTGCATTTAATACAAAAATTGCCTACGTTACCGTGCAGCGTCAGCAAGGTAAGCAACCTGTTTATAAACTTCAGGTTGCTGATACCGATGGGTATAAATCTGAAACGCAATTAACATCACGTCAGCCTATTATGTCTCCATCGTGGTCACCCGATGGTAGTAAATTAGCTTATGTCAGTTTTGAAAAACGTAAACCTGAAATTTACATACATAATATTTTCAGCCAGAAACGAACTAAAGTTTCTGCGTTTGAGGGAATTAATGGTGCACCGGTATGGTCACCAGATGGAAGAAAACTTGCTCTGACCCTGTCAAAATCGGGTAACCCTGATATTTATATTCTGGACCTGGGCAGTAAAAAATTAACCCAGATTACCAAACACTGGGGAATTGATACTGAGCCAGGCTGGATGCCCGATGGAGATGAGCTAGTGTTTACCTCTAGCCGCACAGGCAAGCCACAAATATATAGAATATCAACCAGAGGGGGGCACCCCAAACGTTTAACGTTTGAAGGGAAATATAATGCTAGCCCGCAAGTGTCCAGTAATGGACGCATATTGGTACATGTTCAGGGTGAAGGCAGTACGTTTAGAATTGCCACGCTTGATTTGCAATCAGGGTTCACTCAAACATTAACCCAGGGCCCACTGGATGAGTCGCCTGATTTTGCACCCAATGGCGCTATGGTGATATATGCATCCACTGATAAATTTCAGGGGGTTTTATATGCCGTCTCCACCGATGGTCGATTTAAACAAAAGTTAGGGGTATCAGAAGGTGATATTAGAGAGCCGACCTGGGGGCCTTTCAGAAAATAAACACAGGGTTTTAAAATCATTGCTTGAATGTGACCTGAGGTTTTCAGGTTAATAAGAGCAGTATATAAATTTGGGGGGTAAATTATGCGTTTTACGAGATTATTATTTACGTTTACTTTGGTCGGCCTGTTAGCCGCCTGTACACCGGATAATGTAAAAGATGATCCTTCGCAGGGATCTAATCAGGGAGGTGATCAAGGAGCTGATGGTGCGCAAACCGGTAGCTATAGTGGCTCCCAGTCATCAGATGGCCGCGCTTTATCAAAAGGTATTGTGTCCTATGAGAAAAATGCCATCAATGATGTAAACAATGTTCTGGCAGAGAAAGTCATTTACTTTGAGTATGACAGTGATCAGATTAGTAGTGATTATCAATCACTCATTGCTCACCATGGTAAATATTTGCTAGCCAACCCTGATATGCAGGTTCGTCTGGAAGGTCATGCAGATGAGCGAGGTAGTCGCGAATATAATGTTGCACTGGCGAATCGCCGAGCTCAGGCTGTACGCCGTTTAGTTTTATTTCAGGGGGTTAATGCCAATCAGGTAAGCGTTATTAGTTACGGTGAAGAAAAACCTGTTGCACTAGGCCATGATAGTGAATCATGGCAGCTTAACCGCCGAGTTGAACTGGTCTATGAAGATCTTTAATCAGGCATACCTTCTTTGATTCTTGTAAAACGTTTTGACTGCCAGCCAGGGATTGCATGCATGGGTTGTTTAGAGCATTAGCTACAGGCCTGGCACCGGGCTTTATGCTGATGCAACATTGGAAAATGGCTATTGACTTGTGTAAACTCACATTTTAATTTTGTTCTTGTGCTGATTATGTGTAAGGGCGAGCTGACTTAACGTATTAATTTAATTATTTAATCGATGCCTTCAGGCGAAATATATGTCTTCAAAATCTGTTAATTCATATTTTAAAATCTTAATTGGAGCATTTTTACTGGTTGCAATAACTAGCCCAGTAAGTGCACAAAGTGATTTAAGTGTAGAACAGCGCTTAAACCGACTGGAGAACCTGCTTGCTAATCAGGTGTTGATGGAGCAGTCTCAACGCATGGAACAGATTCAGCAGGAGCTGGCCAGTTTGCGTGAATTAGTGGAAAACCAGGAGCACCAGCTGGGTATGATCCAGCAGCGCCAGCGAAATCTGTATCAGGATATGGACCGTCGGTTGCAGGAAGTAGAAATTAAAGGTGGAAGCGGTTCCAGCTCAAATAATGTCGTTGTTCCGATGGCGATACAGTCGCCTACATCACCTGTGCCGCCACCAAGCGCGGGTGCTGCTGCTACAAGTAAATCGACTGTTAGTTCACAGATTGCTAGTCCAGTACCTGGAGATAAAACAGGAAAACAGGCTTATTCTTCTGCATTTAAAACATTAAAGCAGGGTAAATATAAGCAGGCCATTGCTGAGTTTAAAGCTTTCCAGATTGCCTATCCGGATAGTGCCTATAGTGCAAATGTACATTACTGGCTGGGCAGGGCGTATTCATTATCAAGAGACTATAAATCAGCGCTTGATGAATTTAATATTGTAGTGAATAAGTATCCTGACAGTAATAAAGCAGAAGATGCCATGTTAGGCACGGGTTTTACTTATTATGAAATGCAGGACTGGGCATCGGCTAAAACAGCATTAAATGCAGTGATTTCCAAATACCCTGGCAGTACCGGTGCGCGTAAGTCAAAAGAACGTTTGCAGCGTATAGCACGTGAAGGCCACTAGTTGTCACTGTGCTCAACTATAATACCCCCTTATCTATGCTGTAGTACGTTATGGTTGCGCTTTCCCCGCTTTATCATTGTAATATAAGCTCCCTGTTGTATTTGTTTAGGAGGGCAAGGCGCAATGTCGTCTAATACCCAGCAATCTGAATCACGTTTACGAATTACTGAAATCTTTTTTTCTCTACAGGGTGAGTCTTCCTATGTGGGGCTGCCAACGGTGTTTGTTCGGCTCACAGGCTGTCCACTGCGGTGTGGTTACTGTGACACGGCGTATGCTTTTAGTGGTGGTGAATGGATGGAGCTTGATGAGATTAGAAAGCAGGTCAATCAGTTCAATGCGGAGTATGTCTGTGTGACAGGGGGAGAGCCCCTGGCGCAGCGAAGCTGCACCAGCCTGCTAACAGGTTTATGTGATGATGGGCATCTGGTATCGCTTGAAACTTCCGGCGCAATGGATATTAGTCAGGTTGACCCTCGGGTGAGTCGAATAATGGACATTAAAACACCGGCATCCGGTGAAGAGTCTAAAAATAAATATGAAAATATTGATTTATTAACCCATAAAGATGAAATCAAATTCGTGATCTGTAATCAGCAGGATTATGAATGGGTTAAGTCCATAATTGAAAAATATCAGTTAACCTCTATATGTCAGGTGCTGCTATCTCCTGTGCATGGTGATATGAAGCCGAGTGATCTGGCAGACTGGATTATAAAAGACCAGTTAAGCGTGCGTTTTCAACTACAGTTACATAAATACCTGTGGGATAACGAGCCAGGTAGATGATTTATAGATGAGCATGGTGATTTAAGAATATGTTAGTAGGTAAAAAAGCCGTTGTGCTACTTTCCGGTGGGTTGGATTCGGCCACAGTGTTAGCAATGGCAAAAGCACAGGGTTATGAATGTTATGCCTTAAGTTTTGATTATGGGCAAAGGCATTGTGCTGAGTTAAATGCAGCCAAACAGGTTGCCAGTGCATTTTCAGCAGCGGATCATAAGGTGTTACACCTTGACCTGGATATGTTTGGTGGCTCTGCGCTAACAGACACTAATATTGAGGTGCCTACAACACCCGAAGAAGGTATTCCTGTGACCTATGTTCCTGCCAGAAATACTATTTTTTTATCTATGGCCCTGGCCTGGGCAGAGGTGTTACAGGCAGATGATATTTTTATTGGCGTGAATGCAGTTGATTACTCCGGTTACCCAGATTGCCGACCTGAGTTTATTAAGGCTTATGAGGTAATGGCCAACCTGGCGACTAAGGTAGGTGTTGAAGGGCATCACCTGACTATCCATACACCTCTTATTGATATGACCAAGGGACAGATCATCCGGGCGGGTATAGATAAAGGAGTGGATTACGCATTAACCGTATCCTGTTACGCTGCTGATGAAGAGGGTAAAGCCTGTGGTGAATGCGATTCTTGCAGATTAAGGCGTAAAGGCTTTGAAGATGCGGGTATTGTAGACCCAACAAAATATCAGTCATAAATTAGCTAGAAGAGCTTGTTTTTCCTCTGGATTCAGGTAATATACGCGCCTTCTTGACGAGGCATTTGCTTCGAGAGATAGAAGAATATGGGCGGTTAAGCTCAGTTGGGTGATTGGCGGTTGAGCCAATCACGCCTGTTCAGGACGAACAGGCAGGGAACAAAAAGTATCCCAAACATATCGCCATGGATGGCAGTAGAAAAAAAAGAAATATGGGCCGTTAGCTCAGTTGGTAGAGCACCGGACTTTTAATCCGATGGTCCCGCGTTCGAGTCGCGGACGGCCCACCATATTCCTGAAAGCCTGTCAGTTTACTGACAGGCTTTTTTTATGCTGGCGGATGCGCGAAGACGTACAAAACCAAAAGCTTTGTCGCAGAGGCGCAAAGACGCTTTTGATTTTTCACCTTCAATAAAAAAGCCCAGCTAAATGCCGGGCTTTTTTATTGAAGCAAGCTTCAGGTGGTGCGTGTGTTACTTACGCACACCAGGGCCGTTTAAAGTCAGACCATTGCTCATATAAGTATGGAAGTACTCAAGTGAACGATACTCCTGACTTTGAGCCTTAAATGGCTTAGCACGTACCTGCTTGTTACAGCCGCCGTAACGACGGTGTAGTGTGCCCATGCCATCACCTGAGGTGCTGCCCAGAGACCACTTGTTTCTGTAAACAGGGAAGTGTGAAGTATGACCAAGCGCAGGGCTTAAAATATCAGCACGTACCTTGTTACCCGCATTGTAGTAATGGCAATCTGCACAAGACATATTCAGCTGACCACGTTTAGCATAGAAATGCTTTTTACCACGTTCGTACCACTGCATAGACTCAGGCGTGTTAACTACATCAACATCGCCTTTATTACCACGAGACTGGTAAGCAATATAAGCTGACAGGTGAGCCATTTTGCCTTTTTTGTATTTCAGCGGTTTTTCGCCATTGGCTTTACGACATTCATTAATCGCTAGCTCAATAGTGATAACTTCCCCACGCTTCTTATCAAAGTATGGGTAGTTCTGCTTCATGCCAGACTTAGCTTTTGGAAAGCAGTTTGCGTAAGTTTTACCGTTTGCAAATGCCTTATTGAACAGGGCTTCACCTTTATCAACAAAGATTTCGTAAGGAGGAAATTCTTCAAAAGCTTCCCATTGGTCGCGAGACGCCTTATCAATTGAATATACACCGTTGGTGAAATCCTGAAGTGGAGTATCAGGGAAACGTTCTGTAAAGAATTTTTTGAAATCTTTCAGGTCTTGATCAGGACTTGCTGCAATACCAGCCAAAGGGGCTGCCAGCATGCAAATCGCAGAAACAATTACTGCAATTTTTTTCATAATAAATACCTTTTTATATTTTCAGACAAGATGTGTGCAAAAGCTTATTTAATTTTTGCTTCTACAGAGTCACTCTCACCTTTATTATCAACCCAGCTCATTTTTAAAGTGTCACCGGCGCTAGCACCGCTGAATTTAAATGACAGGTAAGGGTTTTTTGAAATTGCAGTACCCCAGTCAGCCATCAGAACATTGTTGCCATTGTGGCTGCAGGTAACTTCCTGAATGAAATGCGCAGGAAATTTCTCGCCAGTTTTCTTGTTTTTACGCTGTCCAGTTTCCATTGCGTGGCTGATCAGTGCTTTAACCACTGTTACTCCACCTTTAACTTTTGCGCGTACTTTAATTGATTTAGCCATAATTTTAATCCTCTAAACTAGATTAGCCGCCACAGCCGCCAATAGTAACTTTAACTTCTTTCTTAGTGCTGTAGAGTTTGCCACCCGCTTTCACAACAACTAAAACATCAGATGTTTTACTCATTTTTACGCGAGTTGAGACAAAACCTTCTGCACCACTGCCCATTTTAAAAGTGGCAGTTAAAGGAGTTGGGTTTTTAGGGATCAGAATGCTGATTGATTCTGTACCTGCAATTTTGCTAGTTACAGTAATTGGAACTACTGCACCATTTTCTGCAATTTCAGGTGCTTTTAAAGCAATGTCAGAACTCTCAGTTATTGAACCAGAACCTAAAGAACCTGATATAGCTTCGTTTGTGTCTGCGCTTTCAAAAGCAGCTTTTGGCCATGCGGCTAAAACAGCTCGAGGAGCAATGAGACCTGCACTTACGGCTACGCCAAAAGCGCCAGCCGCTGCAGAGCTCTTAAGAAAAGATCTACGTTTAGTATTCATTGTATCTACCTTAAATTTTTATAAAGAGTGAATAAACTCAACAACTTTGTCGATTTCAGATGCGCTTAGAATTTCATGTGCACCGAAAGGAGGCATTATAGTTGTTGGATTATTTGTGCGCGAATCAGCGATCTGGGCACGAAGTATACTCTTGTCCGGGAACCTGTCTTTCATTGCAAGCAATGGTGGACCGATGTTACCAGGTAGACTTCCGCCTTCAATTTGATGGCAGGCAAGACAATTTCCTTTCTTTCTATTAAAGGCAATTTTTTTACCTTCTTCAATGCTTGAAGCTTCTGCCGCAGTGGCAATGCCGGGCATTGAGAACGTAAGGGCGCCTAATAATGCAGCAAGCGAGCTTGCTGTAGAAATGGCTTTAGCGGCGTTCCGCATAGTTCACTCCTCAGTTTTGTGATTACGTGGAAAAAATAAGAACCAATCATAGATAGTAGACAGATATTTTAAAAAATCCTTGTTTTTCTGTAGATTATTAATCAAAAGTAGACTTAATTTTAGTAGTGCCATTTTCAGTTAATATTCTATTTCACTAGCTTTATAATAGTTTTGGTTTGACTGGTGATTCATAGCTTACCCAATTCATCGCTGATAGCAAGAAAAATGTATTCGATTCAATATGTTATAGTTACATAATATAAGTAAATACTTATATTAATCTTTGCCTTCCCTTTTTATCTGTTCTAATAACCACCGCTTTCTTGCTTCAAGTCGCTGGGTCGTCATTAGGTTTATTCCTGGCTGCTGTAAAGCGTTGGTGACTTGTTGTGCAGCCAGCTTTAGATAACCTTCGTATTCATATTCATAACTGGTTGCTTCAAGCGCCAGCGATACTTCGCCTTTAGAGTAATAGGCTTTTGCCAGGGAGTGATAAACCACGGCCTGCTTTTGGGACTGTAATTGGCTGTTAAGTAGTGAGATCGCCTCGTCGCTTTGTTTATTTTGCACAAGCAGATTCGCATAACGAATAGAAACGGGCATGTAGTTTGGGTAAAGCGTGTTGAGTGATCTGAGGATTTGTTGTGCAAGTTTATCGTTTTGCTCTTCGATATAAGCATCCGCCAGGGCTAATTGAACCCAGGGGTGTGCTGATTCCTGGCTAAGCTGTTTGAATATGGTGATAGCTTTGTCAGCTTGTTGGTTGGCTAAAAAAGCCAGTCCAAGGGTGTATTTCGTGACAATATTTTGCTGTAGTTTATCAAGCCCGAGTATCTGTTTGATTAATTGCTGATGTGAATGGCTGGTTTCTACTAGAACCCGAGCTCTGGCAAATTGAAAATTCAGGCTATCATTGGGTAAGTGTTGATCTTCAGGTGAAATTCGGTTTATTGATTCAGCAATTCGAGTTGTGTTCAGAGGGTGGGTGCGCAAATATTCCATCTGGGCAAAAATATTGTCCGACTCAGACTTGTGTAACAAGGTTTCAAAAAAACCTGCCATGCCCTGTGGGTTAATCCCGGCATCTCTTAAAACACCTATGCCTATGCGATCAGCTTCATGTTCGTTTGCACGGGTAAAGTTGATCTGTGACTGAATAAACGCGGCCTGCCCCCCATAAATTAACGCAGCTCCCGCGTCAGGGTTTTGTGATGCTAAAAGAATTCCGGCTAAAATGGTTGCAAACATAGTAGCAGGGCTGGCACTTGATTCGGTCATTGCCCTGGCCAGGTGCCTTTGGGTGACGTGGGAAATCTCATGGGCCATTACCCCGGCTAATTCACTCTCATTTTCTGCTTCGGTGATAAGCCCGGTATGGAAACCAATGTAGGCGTCTGGCCCTGCAAATGCATTAATACTGTCAACCTTAATCACAAAAAACCGGAATGTCTGTTCAGGTTTGGCACTGTGAGAAACCAGCCTTTTGCCCAAGCTATTAATATAGTCATTAACCTCAAGGTCGGTTATAAATGGCACATTCGCCTTTAAGGTGCGATAAAAATTTTTCCCCATTAAATATTCGCGAAAGGGAGTTAGCTCCTGCTGTGTTGGGTCACCCAGCTCAGGTAGCTCAGCATTTGCACTTAGAGAAAAACTGAGCAGGGAGACTAGCAGGGCTTTTTTTAGATATTTAGCTGTGTACATATACCTGGAAAAATCAGTGACATATAAAATTTATAACGAATTACAGTGTGTATGACAAGTGAGAAAATTGATAGTGCAATAATGCTGTAAATAAAAAGCCACTTAATTGCTTAAGTGGCTTTTTATCAGATGCAGAGCACCAGACTTATGTCGTTTAGATATAAATCTAAATTAGATAAATAGAGATTGAGTCGCGTCTGAAGACTCTTCGAAGTAAGTTGCAGCACCTACATAGTCAACACCGTCGATAAATACATCAGTGTTATAACCGAACAGTTCAACAGTCATCTGACATGCAAGGAACTTAACTTCCGCTTCCTGACAAAGCATACGTAGCTCATCAATTGAAGCAACACCACAGTTAGAGATGGTTTTCTTCATTAATGTAGTCGCAATGCTGTCCATAAAAGGAACATTCCACATTACATTAGGGATTTTAGTACCAAAGTCGATTTTTCTAAACCATTTAGGGCCCATAGGCATCTTCATTGGCATAGAAGGGTTACCTGTTGGTGTGACTCGAAGTGAGCTAGTGTCTTTAAGCAGTAGATTCAGGCCGTAGAAAGTGTAGAAAACGGATACTTCCATACCCAGCGCTGCTGCGGTGCTTGCTAGAATGAATGGAGGGTATGCCCAGTCAAGTGTGCCTTTAGTGGCGATGATAGTCAGCTTTGGGTCGCTCATTTAAATCTCTCCTCAATTATTGGCCGGGTAGCTGGGTTGTGCTCTCGCTGATAACACCATATTTGCTGCCGCAAAAAACCAAATATAAAAAATTAGTCGATCGTATTAGTTTTTAAAGTTTAACCTTACATTCGAACGTGAATAAAAGGCAAGTATTACGATAAATTATTTTTAACATAGTAGATAAATGGTTAATGGCTAAATCTGGAGAAAACTCGTATGTTATATATAACTCTATGATTTTATTAAGTTATTCAGGTATTTAATCAAAATAGAGATAGAATATCAAATATAAGTATTTTCTAATTTAGATAGAAGGTCTTTTCACAAGCGGTTAATTTTCGGTTATAATTTCTATATTAATAATTTCTTATATAGGCGTATGGCATATGTTCGGCATTAATGAAGTAGATGTAGATACCCTTCAGGCATATATAGAAGAAGGTAAAAAAATTCGCTTAATAGATGTACGTGGCATAGCAGAAATGGCTCAGGGCATGATACCTAATGCTGAAAAGCTGCCGTTGCATACATTACCCGCAAGGTTACAGGATATTGATACTGAAGAGATGACCGTTCTGTATTGCCGTAGTGGCGCACGATCAGCCCAGGGCGTGGGTTTTATGGCGCAGCAGGGGTTTGAGAATGTTTATAATCTGCGAGGGGGTATTATCGCCTGGGCGCAAAAGGGCATGCCGTTGATGGCGTAGAAGGTTGATACGCTTTAACTAGAGTAATTTAGAGTATTAAGTGTTTTAAGAGTGGCCTTACCCATCTCTGTGGTATCAAAATAGGGGTCAGAACCGTGTGAAGCCGGGTCTGACCCCATACAAAGCAAGCAGGTGAGCTTGTAAATCTTTCATTTTCCTAAATGACTGGCGTTCAGCCGAGTCCACTCAGCCTGATTTTTGAATTTCCCCATACAGCCGATTTGCTTGGGGACAGATCTTTAGCTCTGTCCCCTGTGTTGATACCACCAAGAGCGTTAGAACCCGATACTGTTACTCTGATTAGTTCTCGTGGTCTCGTCACAGGGGACAGAGCCGAAAAAGCCGGGTCTGTCCCCGAGTAAAGCGGGCAGGTGTGATGTAAATTTGATGTGAGCGTTTCTTGTAAAATATAAAATTAGAGTTTACTTATATAGAAAGTAAAAAATGTAGATCGATATCCGTTATGTGCAAAATTTGTAAGCTTTTTATACGTTATGTCAGGGCTGTTTTTCAGGCGGTGAAAATTACCCTGAAAAAAGACTGAACTGATTAAACTTTAGATAGTCAATTCAGGACTTATATATAAAAAAACAGCTGAAAACGGGAATAAAAAATCACCAGAAAGCATCTTACTATCTAAAAATACAGCAATATTATTTAATTAAATAATAATATTAGTAGTTAATTATATGGATGTAAATTTATCTGCTTTTTCTCTAATTTTCTAAAAAACTTAAAAAAAACACATAAAACCCTGTGTTTTTGTGTTTATTCAATTGACTTTAATCCTTCATTTTGAGATTGTTTTGGCCCCGAAAGGGCTAACAGTAAATGATGATGAATATGAAAACATCTCATAATAAATAACGCGCATTTTACTAAAGCGCAAAACTCAATTTTAGGGGTCATAATTATGTCACGTGGTATTAAGAAGCACTTAATAGCCCTGTCAATTTCAGGTGCTCTAGCAGCACCTTCAGCGTTCGCAACAAATGGTTACTTCGCACATGGGTACAGTACAGCAGAGAAAGGTCTTGCTGGTGCCGGTGTTGCTCATTCACAGGATGCATTAGCTTCAGCAACTAACCCAGCGGGTCTGGTTAAAGTTGGTGAGCGCATGGATATTGGTGCAGCTTTATTTAATCCAAATCGTCAATATACAGCTAGTTCGTTTACTGGTGGCACAATTGGTACGACTGGTTTTCCGGCTTTTCCAATTCAACCAGATACATACGAAAGTTCACATGATGTATTTTTAATTCCGCATTTTGGTATGAACTGGATGTTAGATGATACTACTGCTGTTGGTATTGCTGCATACGGTAACGGTGGTATGAACACCGATTATGAAAATGTGCCATCACCTTTAGGCGCTCCAAATACAGGTACTTACAGTGCTGGTGCTGCAGGTGTAGATCTAAAGCAATTGTTTATTAATGCTACTTATTCTAAGCAAATCAACGATAAGCACTCTGTGGGTGCAAGCTTAATTTTTGCATATCAGACATTTAAGGCGCATGGGTTAGGTTCTTTTGCTGGATTCTCAAACGACGCAGCAAACCTGAGTGATAATGGCGATGATTCATCAATGGGTTTTGGTGTGAAGCTGGGTTGGCAGGGTGAAGTAGCAAAAGATCTGACGATTGGCGTGTCATATCAGTCAGAAATGGCGATGAGTGAATTTGATGATTATGCAGGTCTGTTTGCTGAGCAAGGAAATTTCGATATCCCTGCAACAGCAACCATTGGTCTTGCGTGGAAAACTAGCCCTAAGTCGACTTTAGTGGCTGATATTCAGCAAATCTTTTACAGTGATGTTACGGCACTTGGTAACGGCATTAGCAATCTGTTTACATGTGGTGGTGGCGGTGGTCCAGTAGCTCCAACTTGTCTTGGTGGCTCTGATGGTGCTGGTTTTGGCTGGGAAGACATGACCATTATCAAAGTTGGCTATGAATGGGGTGATGATATTACATGGCGTGTTGGTGTAAGTAATGGTGATCAGCCAATTCCTGGCAACCAGGTGTTATTTAATATAATAGCTCCTGCGGTTATTGAAACGCATCTGACTGGTGGTTTTACTATGCCTATAAACGCTAACTCAGAGTTTACCTTTGCTGCAATGTACGCATTAAGCAATGATGTTACAGGTCCTACTCAGTTTGATAATACTCAAACAGTAAAGCTAGAAATGGACCAGTTTGAAGTTCAAGGCACTTACACAATGAAGTTCTAATTTGAGCTGAAATGTGAAGTAAAAAAGAAGGCCGTACATTCTTATGTGCGGCCTTTTATTTTGTGTTCTCCAGGTGTAAATTTTACAGATGCATTGTCAAACCTAGGCAGAAATGGAGATTAGATAATAATGATATGCTTATTTGTTATCCCTCTTCATTTTTCCATTGACAACCATGCTTGTGGGCGTTTATTTTTAGCGCACGTTGTATTAGCGTGGTCACAAATTAAATACCTCTTTTATTTAAGGGGACGGAGTTATTAAAATGAAAATTAAGTCACTAACGGCAGTTGCTTTTGCAATGTTGGTAGGTCTGGTTGCTACTTCAGTGCAAGCAGCTCAAACCTACCTGCCTTTTGCCCTGGCATCTAATGATGCGGGTACTATTGCAGACAAGTTAGACGGTACAAAAAAAGCATTAACAGATAATGGATTTGAAATTGCTGGTGAGTATGCGCCATATAAGGGTGCTCACATTATAGTTGTTACAAACAATGAGCTGAAAAAAGCAGCGGCTTCTCAAAAGCGCGGTGGTTATGTTGCTGCTCAGCGTATCTCTTTAACAGAACTAAAGGGTAAGGTTCAGGTTTCTTACACTAACCCTGTTTATATGTCTTATGCATACCGTGTGAATTCAAAGCTGCCTCAAACATCAGCGGCCCTGAAAAAAGCACTGGGTCATGTACAGGACTTTGGCCCTGCTAAAGGTCAGGATGCAGAGGATCTGAATGAGTACCATTACACTTTCGGTATGGAGTACTTTGATGAGCCATTAGAGCTTGCTTCAAAGGGTAGTCATAGTGCGATGGTGCAGGTAATAGAGAAAAACCTGAGCGCTAAAACCAATGGTGCTGGCAAGGTTTATAAAATCGATATTCCAGGTACTTCACAAACTTTATTTGGTATTTCAATGAAAGCGCCTGATGCAGGTAAGAAGTATATGGATGAAGGTTTTGTGATGAGTGAGATTGATTTCAAACCATTACGCTCAACGGCTCATCTTCCCTATGAAATTCTGGTGAATGGCAAAGAAGCTGAAGCATTACATGCACGTTTCCGTATTGCAATTAACTTCCCTGATCTTGCGATGATGGGTGATAACAGCTTTATGAATATTATGGCTACACCTGATGCGATTCGTGATGTACTAACAGCGGTTGCTGGTGGTGAAGTTGAAGATGAAGATTTCTAGGAACTGAAATTATAAGAATTGAAATTATAATAATTGATTTAGATTCTTTGAAATCAGCAAGGGAGTTAATGTCTCCTGTTAAAAAAGCCCGGTTTATCTGGGCTTTTTTTATGTATAAATTGTTTCTGGTGTATGAGAAATGAGCGGTCTGTTATGTTGACACAGGGACGCAGAGGCACTGGGAAAAATATATTTTGTGTTTGATAAAAAAGGGGTGAGAATGAATAAGTGGTGTTCATGATACCTCTCTGAGTCTCCACGCCTCTGTGGCAAAATTTTCTTAAAGTGGGGTGTGTTTGTTTTTTACGCACTATGCTCTCGCTGATAAAATGGTGCGCAAAAAAGCGAGTACACCCTACTACTCTCTTATATGTTCATGGTGGTCAGGTATCTAAATGTGGCTATTGGATTGGCGTTGTGGTTTGTGGCATTATTCATGCCCCCACCGAAAGTGGGATGACCTGAATAAAAAATTAGGTTAGACTGCACGGCTTGCATAAGCCTATGCAAAATCAAAAGTGTATGATTTATAAGGTTTTTTAGTCTGGACAAGTCATTTGGCTATGCTAAATAATGTCAGGTTTTGATTTAGATGACCTAATAAAAAAGTTTAAGCGTATTGTGTTTAATACGGTGTATTTTTATTCGGCCATATAAATCAATAGTTTACGCGATTTGTAGACGCCATATAAATTATTTTGAGAGTTTTTTAGATTTGGAGACATCTAAGGTGGAATTGACTGGCGCTGAAATCGTTGTTCGAAGCCTGATTGAAGAAGGCGTAGAGCATCTATTTGGTTACCCTGGTGGTGCGGTGTTGCATATTTATGATGCGCTGTACAAGCAGGAAGAGCTGCAGCATGTTTTAGTGCGTCATGAGCAGGCGGCAACGCATGCTGCGGATGGCTATGCGCGTAGCACAGGTAAACCGGGAGTCGTGCTGGTCACATCGGGTCCAGGCGCTACTAATGCAGTAACGGGTATTGCAACCGCATATATGGATTCCATTCCAATGGTGGTTTTAACCGGTCAGGTGCCTTTGGGGCTGATTGGTAATGATGCTTTCCAGGAAGTTGACTCTGTGGGCATCACTCGCCCCGTTGTTAAGCATAACTTCCTTGTGGAAGATATTAATAACCTGGCGGCTACCATCAAAAAAGCCTTTTATGTGGCGACAACGGGGCGTCCTGGTCCGGTTGTTGTGGATATTCCAAAAGATATCACCGCACAGAAGGCGGAATTTGCATATCCACGAGATATAAAAATTCGATCATATAATCCAGTCATTAAAACTCAGCCTGGGCAGACCAAAAAGGCTTATGAGCTGATTATGCAAGCCAAAAAGCCGATGATTTATACCGGTGGTGGTGTCATTTTGAGTAATGCCAGCGATGAGCTGATTAAATTTGCGCAACTACTGGGTGCGCCGGTGACCAACACACTAATGGGGTTGGGCGCCTATCCCGCAAATGATAAGCAGTTTGTCGGTATGCTGGGTATGCATGGCACCTACGAAGCCAATATGGGCATGCATAATAGTGATGTGCTTATTGCGATTGGTGCGCGCTTTGATGACCGTGTAACCGGAAATCTGGAAAAATTCTGCCCAGATGCACGCATCGTACATGTGGACATTGATCCCGCATCCATCTCCAAGAATGTAAAAGTTGATGTTGCCATTGTGGGCGATGTGAAAGAGGTAGTGTCTGAGCTCAATGGCCTGATCGAAGCTTCTGATCAGCGCCTGGACAATGCAGCGATGACCTCCTGGTGGCAGCAGATTGAAGAATGGCGTGCCCAGGACTGCTTAAAATACAATGCGAACACCGGCACCATCAAACCCCAGTTTGTTATTGAACAGTTACATGAAGTGACTAAAGGCGATGCCTTTGTGACCTCTGATGTAGGACAGCACCAGATGTTTGCGGCACAATATTATGGTTTTAATAAGCCTCGCCGCTGGATTAACTCAGGTGGTCTCGGCACCATGGGATTTGGTTTGCCGGCAGCGATGGGCGTGCAACTGGCACACCCGGGGGAGCAGGTTGCCTGTGTAACTGGTGAAGGCAGTATCCAGATGTGTATCCAGGAGTTATCAACCTGTACGCAGTACAATTTGCCGGTTAAAATTATTAACCTGAATAACGGTTACCTGGGCATGGTGCGTCAGTGGCAGGAGTTTTTCTATGAAAAACGTTATGCCAGTTCATACATGACTTCATTGCCAGATTTTGTTGCCCTTGCAGAGTCTTATGGTCACGTTGGTATTCGTATCGATAAACCCGAAGATGTTAAGCAGGCACTAGAAGATGCTTTCGGCAAATATAAAGATCGCGTGGTTTTTCTCGATTTTATGATTGACCGTGAAGAAAACGTTTACCCAATGATTCCTGCCGGTGCGGGTCTCAATGAAATGATCCTGATTTAGTATGAAACAGAAACATATAATTTCATTATTACTGGAAAATGAATCCGGTGCACTTTCACGTGTATCAGGCCTGTTTTCTGCACGCGCGTATAACATTGAATCATTATCGGTGGCTCCCACTGATGATGAAACTATGTCACGCATGACTATCGTTACTACTGGCACAGACGAAATAGTTGAGCAGATTTTAAAGCAGCTTAACAAACTGGTGGATGTGGTGAAGCTGGTTGACCTGACAGAGTCTGAGCATATTGAGCGAGAGCTAATGCTGGCAAAAGTAGAAGCCACAGGTGATGCGCGTGATGAAGTAAAGCGCCTGGTTGATATTTTCCATGGTCGTGTAGTTGATGTAACAGACACTACTTACACCGTAGAGCTAACCGATACCTGTGACAAACTGGATGCGTTTTTAACTTCATTATCCAGTATAAAAATTTATGAAGTGGTGCGTTCCGGCGCAATTGGTATCACTGGCGGCGAAAATATACTCGCCTGCTAAGTAAATCCGGCTGTCGTCTAAACGCGCAGCAGAATTTAATTTAACTGTTTATTTAATTTGAGAGCAGAGCTATGAGCTTAAATATTTATTACGATAAAGATTGTAATCTTTCTTTAATCAAAGACAAAAAAGTAACGATTGTAGGTTACGGTTCACAGGGGCATGCGCATGCGCTGAACCTTAAAGATTCTGGCGTAGATGTAACAGTTGCATTACGTGCAGGTTCAAGTTCTGCGGCTAAGGCTGAGAACGAAGGTTTAAAAGTTTCATCAGTGGCAGATGCGGTTAAGTCTGCTGATGTAATTATGATTCTGACACCGGATGAATTTCAATCCGCGCTTTATAAAGATGAAATCGAGCCTAATCTGAAAAAAGGCGCAACCTTAGCCTTTGCTCACGGTTTTGCGATTCACTACAACGCAATCGTGCCACGTGCTGATTTAGATGTCATTATGATTGCACCTAAAGCGCCAGGGCACACTGTACGTAGCGAATTTGTTCGTGGCGGTGGTGTTCCTGATTTAATCGCTATCTATCAGGATGCTTCTGGCAATGCGAAAGATCTGGCTCTGTCTTATGCTTCTGGTGTTGGTGGTGGTCGCACAGCAATTATTGAAACAACTTTCAAAGATGAAACTGAAACTGACCTGTTTGGTGAGCAAGCAGTTCTTTGTGGTGGTGCAGTTGAGTTGGTTAAAATGGGCTTTGAAACATTAACAGAAGCCGGTTATGCTCCAGAAATGGCATACTTTGAATGCTTGCATGAGCTGAAATTGATTGTTGATTTAATGTTCGAAGGTGGTATCGCCAACATGAACTATTCAATATCTAATAATGCTGAGTACGGTGAGTATGTAACTGGCGATAAAGTGATTAACGAAGAAAGCCGTAAAGCTATGCGCCAGGCTCTGAAAGATATTCAGAACGGTGAGTACGCGAAGAAGTTTATCCTTGAAGGTATGACTAATTACCCAGAAATGACAGCACGTCGTCGTAACAATGCAGCGCATCCAATTGAAGTGGTGGGTGGTCAGTTACGTGAAATGATGCCATGGATTAAAGCTAACCAGATTGTTGATAAAGCTAAAAACTAATCTGATTGTTGGTGAATAAAAAAGGGGCCTTGTGCCCCTTTTTTTATTGCGATTTTTTAATTATCCACGATGACAGAGGTTCAAGTTTTATTATTAACGGGTAACAATAATGGTTTAAATGACTATTTTTGATAAAAATTCCTCTGTGAACTCCGCGTCTCTGTGGCAAACTAAAGCCCTGTAAATTAGCTAGTAACTATAAGTACAAACGTATGGATAAGAAAACCAAAGCACATTACCGCCGCCGAGGCATTTACCTGCTGCCAAATATTTTCACCACGGCAGCCATGTTCTCAGGCTTTTACGCTATTGTTGCCTCAATGAATGGTCATTTCGAGAAGGCGGCGATTGCCATCTTTATTGCGATGGTTCTTGATGGTGTTGATGGCCGTGTCGCGCGCATGACCAATACCCAAAGTGAGTTTGGTGCAGAGTACGATAGCCTGTCAGATATGGTGTCTTTTGGTCTCGCTCCTGCATTAGTGATGTATCAATGGTCCCTGGTTTCACTGGTTGATGCGGGCTGGCACTGGGGCAAGCTGGGTTGGTTAGCGGCCTTTATTTATACCGCCTGTGCGGCGATGAGGCTTGCGCGCTTTAATACTCAGGTGGGTATCGCTGATAAGCGCTATTTCCAGGGCTTGCCTAGCCCATCTGCCGCCGCTGTGATTGCCGGCCTTGTCTGGGTGGGCGTTGATAATAATATTATTGGTGCCGAGGTCGCTAAGTACATGATTGTATTGACTATTGCCCTTGGGTTATTGATGGTGAGTAATGTTCTCTATTCCAGCTTTAAAGAAATTCATTTTAAGGGGAAGGTACCATTCTTCTCGATTTTGATCGTTGTACTGGCATTGGCCCTGGCGGCACTGGATACATCAAAATCACTGTTTACGGTGTTTGCGCTTTACACCCTGTCTGGGCCGGTATTTAGTATTTTCCGTAAGCTAAGAAAAATAGGTAGAAAGAAGCCTGTTTAACTCCCCTCTTTAGCAAAGAGGGGCTGGGGGAGATTGAGTTACTATCATTTCGAATCCCCCTTGGTCCCCTTTTTATAAGGGGGAAGCTTACATATTTAACCTTAAATTAACTTACTGGCATTGGCTCTGGCCCCTGTGTTGATACCACGCAAATGAATCGGAGTCGTGAATAAAGGTTCTAATGATTTCTGTGGTATCAAAACAGGGGACAGAACTAAAGTTCTGTCCCCGAGTATGTCAATCTAACGAATAACTCTGGTTTTTATCTTTTCTCAGTGCCTTTGCGCCTCTGTGTCAAAGCTTTTGACTTTTTATCAGTATTACCTCTTGGCAAACCCCGCAGGAATCGCTATAGTTTTAACCTAGAATCAGTTTATAGAAACGAACATAATCTTAAGTGATATGAACCAAAACAGAGTTAACAACACATCGACTGTTGATTCGCGCAATACATTTGCGGGAAATGCTCTGTCCTGCCTGTTTCTACTTCCTCTACACGCTCTCACATTACTACTGCCGTAAGGCAGCTAATAAGTTCTGGCGAGGCGAAATACGCATAAACCCCAACTATTTACACTGATTTGCAGGACAGATCATGAGCAAAGATAAATTAATTATATTTGATACAACATTACGCGACGGTGAGCAAAGCCCCGGCGCATCCATGACCAAAGACGAAAAAGTGCATATTGCCAAGGCGCTGGAGCGTATGCAGGTTGATATTATTGAAGCCGGTTTCCCGGTTGCTTCTGAGGGTGATTTTGAAGCTGTGCAAGCAGTCGCGGAAGCGGTTAAAGACAGCACGGTCTGTGGCTTGTCTCGAGCCCTGGGCAGAGATATTAGCCGTGCCGGAGAAGCTTTGAAAAAAGCCAATTCATCGCGTATTCATACCTTTATAGCAACATCGCCTATTCATATGGAAATGAAGCTACGTATGCAGCCTGATGATGTTTTAAAGCAGGCAGTTGACGCGGTAAAACTGGCGCGTCAGTTCACAAATGACGTTGAGTTCTCACCGGAAGATGCAGGTCGATCTGAACTGGATTTTTTGTGCCGAATTATTGAGTCGGTGATTGATGCAGGTGCCACAACCATCAATATTCCTGATACGGTGGGTTACAATTTGCCGAATCAGTTCGGTAGCCTGATTAAAAACTTAATCGAACGAATTCCTAATTCAGATAAAGCGATTTTTTCTGTGCATTGTCATAATGACCTGGGCCTGGCGGTTGCAAACTCTTTATCCGCCGTACAAAACGGTGCGCGTCAGGTTGAGTGTACTATTAATGGTCTGGGTGAGCGTGCGGGTAATGCATCGCTGGAAGAAATTGTGATGGCTGTACGCACTCGTCAGGACCTGTTTGAGTGTGATACCACATTAGATACTACGCAGATTATGTCCTGTTCAAAGCTGGTTTCCAGTGTGACGGGTTTCCCGGTTCAGCCGAATAAGGCGATTGTCGGTGCCAATGCCTTTGCTCATGAATCCGGGATTCATCAGGACGGCGTGTTAAAAAATCGTGAAACCTACGAAATCATGCGTGCAGAAGATGTAGGCTGGAATGAGACCCAGATTGTATTGGGTAAACACTCCGGTCGAAACGCCCTGCGAACTCGCCTCAATGAGCTGGGAATTGAGCTTGAGTCAGAAGAAGAGCTGAATGCTGTATTTTCACGCTTTAAAGATCTGGCAGATAAAAAGCATGAAATCTTTGATGAAGATTTGCAGGCTTTAATGGCGGATTCTAGCTGGAGCGCTGGTAATGATCAGTTTAAATTAGTCAGTTTAAAAGTGTGTTCCGAAACCGGTGAAGTTCCCCATGCAGAAGTTGTGGTGCAGGTGTATGGTGAAGAAATGTCGGCGGATGAGTTTGGTAGTGGTCCTGTTGATGCAGCGTTTAAAGCGATTGAGAAAATAGTTCATAGCGATGTGGCACTTAAACTGTATTCAGTAAATAATATAACCAGTGGTACAGACTCGCAGGGAGAGGTGTCTGTTCGTTTGGCTAAAGCGGATAAAATTGTCAATGGTCAGGGTGCGGACACTGATATTGTGATTGCTTCTGCCAAGGCCTATATCAATGCGCTTAACCGTATTATCGTATCTGAAGCGGATCGCGCACATCCACAACTGTGATGTATAGGCTCAGCCCGCTGAGTGTGAATTATATAAAGATGAAAGATATCGGATGAACTATAGTAGTGATGAACGATAGTAGTAAATCATCGCAATCAGTTCAGGTAGCACATTCTGTGCTACCTGAGACATTGCGTCAGCAATATCTAAAGGCAATGGATATTCAGACCTGGTATGACCCTGATTTAACGTATGCTGCGAAAGATACACAACAAGCTGATATAAATAATAATATTTTAGAGCAGGGCAATGCATTTACAACTGACTCTAATTCCCAATCAGCAAGTCAGGTCGCTGAGCCTGTACAGGTAGAGTCGAGCGAAGAAAAAATTCATGCTTTAAATGTCAGTATCGAGCAATGCCAGTTATGTGAATTGCATACGACTCGTAAACGGGCAGTCGCTGGTGAAGGTAATGCTGATGCCAGGTTAATGATTATTTCAGACGCGCCGGTGGATGATGTAAGCGGCGATGTTTTATATAAAACCCAGCACAG
>Ga0316204_10005366_pt1 | contig 21266 bp, 15 predicted proteins | sample 6monrhotite_MG_2_FD_205661 | JGI IMG/M metagenome (GOLD analysis project Ga0316204, IMG submission 205661) | Microbial mat bacterial communities from mineral coupon in-situ incubated in ocean water Damariscotta River, Maine, United States -... | ecosystem: Environmental > Aquatic > Marine >... | reverse complement strand
CGCTGCTGCATACACTATTGATATGTCTGGCACTGAATATATTGATAGTTCCGCTTTAGGTATGCTTTTATTACTACGCGAACATGCAGGAAATGAAAGTGCAAAGATTACAATTCGCGGATGTAATGAAGACATCAAGAAAATATTTGCTATTTCAAACTTCGAGAAATTATTTACGATTACATAATTTCCAACAGGATGTTTTATTCCTGATTCCCAGTTATTAAAAAGGCTTTTTCGATATTTCGATAAAGCCTTTTTTCTTTTATAAGCTATTTATATTGATATAGTGATCTGGTTTACCTTTTTAAACTTTTTAGCTTTACTTGTTATAAGTATTTAGTAAAAATTATAATATCTTTGATATTTAAAGGTATTAGGAATTACTTCGGTGAACCATAAAGTCGATAACGTTTTTGAAAAAATTAACCTCCTCAATGAGGTTGGTATTGCGTTGTCGGCCGAGAAAGATTTTTCCAGTCTGCTGGAACAAATTTTAATCGGAGCTAAACAAATCACAAATGCTGATGGGGGAACCATCTACCTTCTGAATCCTGAAAAAAAACTTGATATGGTTGTCGTTCAGACCGATTCTTTAAATCTTCATCTTGGTGGTAATACAGATAAACCCATCACATTTAAACCCATTGAACTTTATCATGAAGACGGTTCTTTAAATTTGAGTATGGTTGTAACTCGAGCGGTTATTGAAGATAAGTCAATTAACATTGATGATGCTTACCATAATGATAGCTATGATTTTTCAGGGACATACGAGTTTGATAAAAGTACTGGTTATCATTCGCAATCTTTTTTAGCTGTGCCCATGAAAAATCATGAAAATGATTTGGTTGGTGTTTTGCAATTAATCAATGCTAAGTCTGTTGATGCGGATGACATTATTCCTTTTAGCGAAGAAGATCAGAAGCTAGTTGAATCTTTAGCTAGTCAGGCCGCTGTTGCAATTTCAAATAAACAATTAATAGATAGTCTTAATGACTTATTTAATTCTTTAGTTCAACTTATTGCTACCGCTATAGATGAAAAATCACCTCATACAAGTGGACATTGTAAAAGACTTCCAGTTATTACAATGTTATTAGCAGATGCGGCACATAATACCAGTGAAGGTGAGCTTAAAGATTTTTTAATGACTGATGAAGATCGTAATGAGCTTGAAGTTGCCGCATGGTTACATGATTGTGGAAAACTAACAACGCCAGAATTTGTAGTGGAAAAGTCAACAAAGCTTGAACGTATTGTTGATCGTATAGACTTAGTAGATTTACGCCTGGAAATTATACGGCGCGATGCTGAAATCGATAAATTAACAGCAATAGCAGATGGAACAGATAAAGATCACGTTTTATCTGTATACGAAAAAACAATTAAGTATTTAAATAAAGTGGAAGAGTTTCTTCATCGTCACAATAAAGGCGGTGAATTTATGCATGAAGATGATATCAACAAAGTAAAAGAATTTGCATCACTGCAATGGAAAGACCAACAAGGTACCATGCAACCATTACTAAATCAGGATGAAGTTGATAACTTATGTATAGTAAAAGGCACGCTAACTCAAGAAGAGCGGGATATTATAAATAACCATATTGTTGCAACAATAAAAATGTTAGATACCTTACCGTTTCCAAAGCATTTACAAAATGTTCCTGAGTATGCCGGCGGGCATCATGAACGGATTGATGGTAAGGGCTTTCCTAACGGATTAGTTAAAGACGAAATGTCTGTACAGGCAAGGATTATGGCTATTGCAGATATTTTTGAGGCGCTAACTGCACGAGATCGACCATATAAAGATCCAATGAAATTATCCCAGGCTGTTTCTATCTTGAAGACTATGAGTGAAACCGGACACATTGATCCCGATTTATTTGATGTGTTTATACATCAATCAGTTCATATTGATTACGCAAAAGAGCATTTGTTACCTGAGCAAAATGACCTCTGATTTCATTATTTAATTTAATTATACCTATCCTGACTCGCAAAAAATAAACTATACCATCTGTGGTAGAGCCGTAATCTTACTGTAATTTTCGTCGTTGCATGGTTACAATAGCGCCCTGATTATCATTTGTATTATTTTGGAGAAGTTATGTCCATTCGGACCCGTTTTGCCCCAAGTCCAACCGGTTATTTACATATTGGTGGTGCCCGTACTGCTTTATTTGCCTGGCTCTACGCGCGTAAGCACGGCGGGAAATTTGTACTTCGTATCGAAGATACTGATCTTGAACGTTCTACTGAAGAGTCTGTGAATGCGATTCTTGAAGGCATGGGCTGGTTAGGATTGGATTATGATGAAGGTCCTTTTTACCAAACACACCGTTTTGAGCGCTATGAAGAAGTTATTCAACAACTTTTAAATGATGGTAAGGCATATCGATGTAATTGCTCCAAAGAGCGCATCGAAAAGTTGCGTGAAGAACAAATGGCTACCAAAGAGAAACCACGTTATGACGGCCATTGTCGGGATTTAAATGTTTCTGCCGATGAACCACATGTTATCCGTTTCGCTAATCCACAAGATGGTGAAGTGGTTTTTGATGATTTAGTGCGCGGATCAATTACGGTTCAAAATAAAGAACTCGATGATTTGATTATTAAACGTACAGATGGTTCTCCAACCTATAATCTTTCGGTTGTGGTTGATGATCATGATATGCAAATTAGTCACGTGGTTCGTGGTGATGATCATATTAATAACACACCCAGGCAAATCAACATTCTCAATGCAATGGGGCATAACGCCCCCACCTATGCTCATGTACCAATGATACTAGGTGAAGACGGAGCGCGCTTGTCTAAACGACATGGTGCAACCAGTGTGATTGAATATCGGGAGATGGGTTATTTACCTGAAGCCCTGATAAATTATTTAGTGCGTTTAGGCTGGTCATCTGGGGATCAGGAACTTTTCACTTTGGATGAAATGATTTCATTATTTGATGTCGTTGATGTTAATAAAGCACCGTCGAGTTTTAATAATGAAAAACTGCAATGGATTAATCAACAATATTTAAAAGAGGAAGATGCTTCACGTGTCGCACAATTACTGAGTGTGCATCTTGGAAATTTAGATATCGACCCATCAGAAGGTCCATCTTTAGAAGATGTTGTTATTGCTCAACGTGAACGCGCTAAAACATTAATTGAACTTGCCGAAGTTTCTCAATTCTTTTATCGCGACTTTACAGAATTTGATGAAAAAATGGCAAAAAAACAACTAAGACCTGTCGCGACTGACATTTTAAAGGCAGCCCAATCAGCTCTTAATAACCTGGATAACTGGGAAATTGAGGCTATCCATGATGTGATTCATGGCGTTGCTGAGCAACTAGACGTTAAAATGGGTAAAGTCGGCATGCCTCTTCGTGTCGCTGTAACAGGGGGTGCACCATCGCCAAGCCTTGACCTCACGGTTTATTTAATTGGCAAAGACGCGTGTAATCGACGTATAAGTAAAGCACTGGAATATATAGAAGGTAGAGCAGAGTCCTAATGAGTGATACTAACGAAACTATAAAGCCACGCCATTTTATTCAACAATATATTGATAAGGACTTAGCAGCGGGTAAAAACGATGGAAAAGTAGCAACTCGTTTTCCACCTGAGCCAAATGGTTACCTGCATATTGGTCATGCAAAATCAATTTGTCTCAACTTTGGTATAGCAAATGAATTTAATGGTACGTGCAACTTACGTTTTGATGATACTAATCCATCAAAAGAAAAAGAAGAGTTCGTTAAGTCGATTGAAGAAGATGTTTCATGGTTAGGGTTTGAGTGGAATAAAGGCGTTCTTTACGCTTCTGATTATTTTCAGCAATTACATGATTTTGCAGTAGAGTTGATTAAAACCGGTAAAGCTTATGTGTGTGACTTAAATGCTGACGAAGTGCGATCTTACCGTGGTACGTTACAAGAGGCGGGTAAGGATAGTCCAAACCGCAATCGTTCTGTAGCTGAAAATCTTGAGTTATTCGCAAAAATGACAGCAGGTGATTTTTCGGATGGTGAAAAAGTCTTACGCGCTAAAATAGATATGGCATCACCAAACATGAATATGCGTGATCCAACTCTTTATCGTATCCGTCATGGTGTTATTCATCATCAAACTGGTGAAGAGTGGTGCATCTATCCGATGTACGATTACACTCATCCAATCTCTGATGCATTGGAAGGTATTACTCATTCATTATGTACCTTAGAGTTTGAAGATCACCGACCTCTCTATGACTGGGTACTGGATAACATTAGTATCGATTGTCATCCACAGCAGATAGAATTTTCACGTTTAAATTTACAATACACCATTGTTAGCAAACGTAAGTTGACCCTGTTAGTTGAAAATAAACATGTATCTGGCTGGGATGATCCACGTATGCCGACTATCGCCGGTTTACGTCGTCGAGGTTTTACACCTGCATCTATTCGTGACTTTTGTGATCGTATCGGTGTCACTAAGTCTGATAACTCGATTGAAATGGGTGTACTGGAAAACTGCATTCGTGAAGATCTAAATGAAATAGCACCACGTCGCATGGCCGTGATGAATCCAATTAAAGTGGTGATTGACAATTATCCGGCAGATAAGGTTGAGCAGTTAGAGGCACCAAACCATCCTCAAAGAGAAGAAATGGGAACACGTACCGTACCCTTTAGCCGAGTGGTGTATATTGATCGGGAAGATTTCCGAGAAGAAGCCAATAAAAAATACAAGCGACTGGTATTGGGGAAAGAGGTCCGTCTGCGTAATGCGTACGTGATTAAGGCGGAAGAAGTGATAAAAGATGATAAGGGTGAAGTTATCGAGGTACGGTGCTCGTATGATGCCGATACGCTCAATAAGAACCCGGCTGATGGACGAAAGGTTAAAGGGGTAATTCACTGGGTCTCTACCAGTCATGCTGTTGAAGCAGAGGTTCGACTTTATGATCGCCTGTTTACTCACGCTAATCCAGAAGCCGCGGTGAAAGAAGGTAAGGAATTTACTGACTATCTTAATTCTGACTCGCTTGTAGCGCTCTCAACCTGTTACCTGGAGGCGACACTGAATAATGTTGAGCCTGGTGAGCAATTCCAGTTTGAACGTGAAGGATATTTCTGCCGGGATAGCGATAACTCAGAAAATGGAAAGCCTGTATTTAACCGTACCGTGACATTGCGTGATACCTGGGCAAAAATTGAAACAGCCGGATAAAAACCTGTAAGGAACATTTTTTCAAGAGCGGAGCGAGTCTGAAAGGTGAAGCACAGGGATGTGCTCCATAAAAAAGCGCTGATTTTTAATAAAATTATTGACATATTTGGCCTGCTAACGTAAATTGCGCGCTCTCTTACAGGGGCTATAGCTCAGCTGGGAGAGCGCTACACTGGCAGTGTAGAGGTCGGCGGTTCGATCCCGCCTAGCTCCACCAAATACTGGGAAATGTTGACTATGAAACTGACCTGTATGAAGAATAGAGCAAATGTATAAGGCAGGAAGATTTGCTGTCATTGCAGGAATTTTGCTCATAGTGAGTGGTATGGTGTTCGGATTTACGCTTCTTTTTAAAGAGAGCGAAAATGCGATAATTTGGCTTGGCTCCATCATACCCTTAGGATTTATTGTATTGTTAACCGGCATGGTAACAACACTTTTATCCTCACGAAATGACGACGACTAACCCGTTTTTAGTCCCCATCGTCTAGAGGCCTAGGACACCGCCCTTTCACGGCGGTAACAGGGGTTCGACTCCCCTTGGGGACGCCATATAATAGAAAAAGATCCGAAAGGGTCTTTTTTTATGCCTGACTATTTTGTATTTGAGATAGGTTTAATCTAAATATTGAACATGGTTATCAATTTTTACTATTAATAGAATCAATGTATGAGTGTTGATGTTAAAGTTTAGTGCATAAGAAAATGGATAGACCAAGTAATTTTTCAGAGGATAGAAAATGCTCGTACTAGAAAGGAAGTCTGGCGAATCAATTGTCATTCAAAATGGCGATGATGTAATAGAAATTAAAGTTGATAAGTATAAAAACGGTGCTGTTAAACTGGTTTTTGATGCACCTTTGAACTATGTCATTCTACGCAAAGAACTGACTAATTCTAAAAAGCCTAACTAATTCTAATCTAATCTAATATTTTAAGACAGAATAAATACTATCTCCCTCTATTGATTACCGTTGTTTTACTTTTTTAATTGTTGTGAAAATAGAAAAATTACCATCATCATGGCGTAATCATATAGTTACATATTATTAACAACGATATTTTCAATGCCTGCAATAGCAATTGTTAATATGGATGGCTAACTTTTATTTTTTTTTAAATACAATATTAATTCTACTGTCAGTTTTACTAACGCTTTATCTTATTAACCTCACTTAAGTGATTTTTCAGATTATCTTGGCTTGCCTGAGAGTAAGTTTAATTTTTAAGATAAATAAAGATCCAGGTCTTAGACTAAGTTTGGATATTGAATACTATATCGAACCTTCACAATCAATTTAAAGCACCGATATTAGTTATATGTCGGGATTAGTTATTAGCTTGTAATCGTCCAAAATATATGAGGTTTTTCAGCTTTCACATATTTAATTTGTAACATTGGTTTTCATTTTAAACAGGCAATTTCATACTAAATCACGTTATACTATCTCAAAATTAACTATGTTAATCGTTTGGGATCTAACTATTTCAATGACAATTAAACAAAAAATATTAGTTGTCGATGATGACAAAGAATTTTTATCATTATTAGAAGAATTTCTTGTTAGCCGTGGTTATGAAGTGATGACTAGTCTTGATGGGGATGACGCACAAAAACGGTTTCCTGAATTTATGCCCGATATTGTCGTGACAGATATTGTCATGCCCGGAGTAGACGGCATTGAACTGTTACTTAATTTGCGTAAGGTTAATCCGGAAGTTCGCATTATTACAATGTCAGGTGGGAACGCAGGTCATGCAAGTACATACTTGAAAATGGCTGATAATTTAGGTGCAAATGTAATTCTTTATAAACCCTTTAAATTATCTGAGCTACTGGAACAAATAAATAAACTTGAAGCTGATGTGTGATTAACATCGAATAAGTTGTTAATACGGTGAAATGAATAATTGAAAAAAAATAGATTTACGACCCCTTCTAAAAGTAAAAAAACAGCAAAAGTATCTGGTCATCCCCAGACAGAATTTGATGCTATCCTTAATTCTATTCCTGACGTAATTATCCGCTTCAATCTTGACGGTAAAGTAGTGTGGTGGAATAAAAATTTAGAAGATGTCGTTTTAGTCTCAAAAGAAAAGCTCGCTAATTATTTATTCTCGGATTTGTTTAATTCATATAATGGTGAATCGATTGAATATATTATAAATGAAACAGATATCTATGGGTATACAGAAGTCGATGCACGTCTTACAACAATAGAAGGGGATAAACGTTACCATTTAAAAAGCACACTGGTTACTGGTTCACCAGCTAAAGAAATACTTATAGTGGGACGTGATATTGATGAGCGCGCGCACATGGCAGATGCACTTAGACAAAGCCAGACGCAATTGCAAAAATTGATTGATGCGCTTCCGTTTTTTGTCTTTCTAACTTCAACAGAAGACGAATATATTCTGGCAAACAAACGATTCTGTGAGTTTGTGAATTTGCCTTTAGAAAAAATCAAGGGCTTTGAAAGTAAAGATATCTTTAAAGAAAATCTTACCGAGTGTTTTACACGTGATAATACAAAAATATTATCAGAAAAGTCTTCAATACATTATGAAACCGCAGTCGAACTTAACCGAAATAATATTAGTTTGTCAGTTGATAAATTTCCTTTGTTTGACGAAGCTAATAATATATATGCAATATGTGGCGTAATTGAAGATGTCACTGCGCAGTATCAATTACAACGACAGTTACAACAAACACAGAAAATGGAAGCTATTGGACAATTGACGGGAGGCATTGCACACGATTTTAATAATGTTCTTGCCTCTATAATGGGATATACAGGTTTAGCAAAAAGACAAATCACTAAGTACGAAGATGAAACAATTGAAGGTTACCTTACCCAGATTAATCGAGCAGGAGAACGTGCACGTGACTTGGTTCAACAGTTATTAGCTTTTAGTCGTGGTGATGTTGGTGGTCTGCAAGTACTGGAACCAGAGCCATTAGCAAAAGAAGCGATAAAAATGCTGGTGTCACTGATACCGAGCAGTATCAGTTTAAATCTCAAGATAAGAAATAATAATTTAAAACATTTCATAGAAGTTGATCCTGTACAGTTTAACCAAAGTGTAATGAACCTGGTAATCAATGCTAAAGACGCTATCGTAGATGGTACCGGTGAAATTAATGTTTCCTTAGAATATTTACCTAATGTTAAAGGAATATGTGATTCTTGCCATAACCCTTTTTCAGGAAAATATATTCAACTCACTGTCAGTGATAATGGTATCGGGATCAGCAATGAAATTATGGGAAGAGTATTCGATCCATTTTTTACTACAAAAGAGGTAGGCAAAGGGTCTGGTATGGGGCTATCGATGCTGCATGGTATTGTGCATGGCAGTGGAGGTCATATAGTTATTAAATCTAACAATCCTCATTCCAGGCGTGGTACGACAATACAGATCTATTACCCAGAGATTAAATCAAACGCGGTAGAAGAAAAACACACTGAGTATGTTATTAGTAAATCACTAAATCAAAATAAAGGAAAACGTATTCTAGTTATAGACGATGAGCCCTTGATCACTCAATACTTAACAGATTTATTAAATGATGAAGACTATAAGGTAACGTCATTTAATGATTCTATTCAAGGCTTAGATTATTTTAAAAAGCATAATCAAAAAATTGATTTAATTATAACAGATCAAACTATGCCGGAACTAACAGGACTTGAGCTGGCTATAAATATCAATGAGTCAGGATATAAACTGCCTATTATATTGTGTACTGGATATAGTGATTTTGCCAAAGAAACGATGGATATTGATCATGGTATTGACGTTTTTATGAACAAACCGTTTAATGATGATCTACTACTAAATCAAATCTCACGCTTATTAAATTTATATAAAGAATAACTTATTTATTTTGGGTCTTCTAATCTTTGTTGTCTTTTTTAATATATTGACTTTATTGACTATCTTCTATTAAATGACTGGCTGGTCAGTTATTTAATGGTGTGTCTGTGAGTAAATTAGCTTCTGTTTCAATCGAATCTGGTCGATGGCGTCGTCGAAAAGAAGATCGCCCTGCTGAAATCCTGGCGGCCGCAGTAAAAATATTTACACTCAAAGGTTTTGCTGCAACTAAATTGGATGTCGTGGCCAAAGAGGCAGGCGTTTCTAAAGGTACGGTATATTTGTATTTTGAGAGTAAAGAGGCGTTATTTAAAGCTGTAGTCAACGAGTTTGTATTACCTCAAATTGCAAGAGCAGAAGAACAGGCTGAAAATTATACCGGTTCAATCAAAGATCTCATGGTTGAACTTGTAGAGCAATGGAGAGTTAATGTACTTGAAACAGATCTATCTGGAATACCTAAAATAATCATTGCAGAAGCGTCGAATTTCCCTGAGCTTGCAACTTTCTACCTGGAAAATGTCATTCAACGCGCACGTAAGTTTGCAACAAACCTGATTGAGTTTGGAATCGAGCGTGGTGAGTTTCGAAAGTGTAATACAAACTACGCTGCGCGTGCTTTTTTAACACCAATGATTTTTACCGCTATATGGCGACATTCGCTTGCACCTTTTGATGAAAATTATGACATTCGTGAATACCTCAACACACATCTTGATATTTTTATGCGCGGCATACTAAAGGATATTCAGGAATGAAAGTAAAACTCATATTCGTAATTGCATTTTTTAGTGTAATAGTGTCATTGCCTGTTTTAGCAAAAAATAAAGCAGAGTTAACGATATATCAGGTTATGCAACGGGTACTTGATCGTTATCCATCGTTAAAAATTTCTGAAATAGAAGTTCTGAAATCAGCGGAACAAAGAAGCCAGGTAGAAAGTTCTTTAGGCTGGATACTCAATAGTTCAGCAGGCATTACTCATGATTTAACAGGTTTGGGGACACCATCAGATCGTTTTGATATTAATGGCTCTCTCGATCGACAATTACAATCAGGAGCAACATTGAGTTTAAGTGGAGCTTACAGTTATGAGGATAGCTCATTGTCATTTAGTCCTGTTTTACCTAATCCTGCACATACAACACGTCTTGATTTAAGTTATCGGTTGCCTTTGTCACAAGGTCAAGGCAATCCGCTTTATTCAGAAGGGATAGTATCTGCAGAAGCTGAATATGATTTGGCCAAAGCTAACCAATTACTTATTCGAATAGATTTAGCTGAAAACGTAAAAGAACTGTATTACTCTTCAGCATTAACGCATGCAAGATTGATTAATGCAGAACAATCTGTGCAACGCGCTAAAAAACTTGAGATATACATTAATAAAAATTTCAAACTGGGCCTGGCAGAAGAAAAAGATCGTTTGCAGGCAAGAGCACAGTTGCGCTCTAAATTAGCAGAACTAAATGCAATTAAACTAACATGGGAAAAACAGAAAATATCATTAAATCGCTTGATGCTAGAAGACTGGGAAAAAGAGTTACAACCTACACTATTTAAGTTTAACGATTTTAATCAGGATCTCCATGAAATTGTTAACATTATACAAGACTATCATCCGGCAGTAAAAATTGCAGATACAAAATTAACAATTGCGGAAAGTCAAATTAATACTGCGAGAGATACAAAAAAAGATAACCTTGATTTAGTCGTCAGTGTTGGCACAAGAACATCAGATGGTTCAAATGCATTAGGCAGTTCAATTAGTGAGGAAGACTGGGCAGGTGCTGTTCGGTTTGAATATCGCCATTTATTCGATGATAAAGGTGTAAATTCAAAACTTAAACAAGCGCTATTACAAAAAAATATTGCGTTACATGAAGTGCAAAAAGTAAAAGATGATATTTTCTATACAGCCTCTGGATTATTGGCAGAAATTCAGGCAGCTAAAATTGCAGTTAAATCAGCACTTGAAAAATTAAATAGTGAATCCTTAAAGTTAAAAGAGGCCGTGCAACGGTACAGGAGTGGACGAGCGGATACAGATCAACTTATTCAATTTCAGAATGAATATTCTTTTGCTGTATTAGCTTATCAAAATCAGAGAATTGGTTTAAACCAACGTATCATTGCATTAGATATATTTACTGGTCGTTTTTGGACTAACTTAACTCAGGGTTCAAATATGCATGGAGTAAACAGATGAAATCATTATTCCGTTTTTTTGTTGAACGAGCTTTGATGGTTAACCTGATTTCAATATTTTTAATGGCACTGGGTATTTATGCAATTTTTGATATTAATCGCGAGGCTTTTCCAAATGTAAACCTGGATAAAATTCGTATTGATATTCCGTATCCAGGGGCTTCGCCTTCAGAAATCGAACGTTTGGTTATTACGCCTATTGAACAGGAACTACAGGCTTTAACCGGAATAGATACTATGAACTCTATTGCATTTAGCGGTTCAGGGATTATAAATCTTGATGTAGATCCCAATTCAAGTAACCGGGATCAAATAGTGAATGATGTACAAATGGCTGTTGATCAGGCTGTTTTACCCGATGATTTACCCAATGAACCTTATGTTTTAGAAATTGATGGTGCAGTTTTTCCCATTATACAAATGGCAGTCTCAGCAAATGTATCTGAACTTGAATTAAAACGTCTGGGTGATCAAATTGAAGATGATCTATTGGCAATTAAAGGTATCGCCAAGGTACAAATACAGGGCGATCGTAAAGCAGAAATTAGAATTACAGTTGATCCGGAAAAACTTTCAACACACCGTATTTCAATTGGTGAAATTATCTCGCTGTTAAAGGAATGGAATATTAATTCACCAGGTGGTCAAATAAACACGATACATGGCCAGAAAATGGTACGTATTGTAGGCCAGTTTCAAAATGTAAAAGATGTAGCAGATCTTGTATTACGCTCTAATGACCGTGGTGATAGCATTAAACTTTCTGATTTGGCATTAATTGAAGAATCATTAGTTATACCGACTATCTATCTTGATTCAGGTGGCATCCCTGCATTAAATATGATTATTTTAAAGAAATCTGATGGTGACATCATTGATGTTGTTGATGATGTGAAGGACTATATTAAAACCATTCCTGAAGTATATGGTCCTCATATTAACATAACGACCTCCCAGGATTTTTCTCGTTTTGCTCGGTTACGATTAGGTGTACTCACAAATAACGGCATCGTCGGTTTAATCCTGGTTTTCATTTCGCTTATTGTATTTTTACGATTCTCAGTTGCGATGACAACGACATGGAGTTTGCCCATTGTTTTTCTAACCGGGTTATTTCTTTTGCACATGTCAGGTATTACTTTAAACCTGATATCGATGCTGGGCTTCATCATGGTTCTAGGTATGCTGGTTGATGATGCCATTATTATTGGTGAAAACATTGCTTACCATATGGAGCAGGGCGACTCTCCAAACGACGCAGCAGTAAAAGGTGCCCATGAATTATTTGGCCCGGTATCAACGACAATTTTAACAACTGTAGCAGCCTTTTTACCCTTGATGTTTATGTCTGGCATGATTGGTAAATTTATTATCGCCATTCCAGTGGTGGTTATTTCTTTATTGTTCTTTTCCTGGCTGGAAGCTTTTTTAATATTGCCCAGTCATGTTAGCCATATAACAAACTCCAAAGTAGTCGCAAAAGAAAAACAGTGGTTAGTAAATTTCGAACATGCTTATGGAAAATTCCTCGGCTGGGTATTACATCATCGCTGGATTGTTGTTTTTTTATCGATATTTGTTTTAATTGGCAGCGTTGTTTTGGCAAAAGAAAAAATGCAGTTTCAATTGTTTCCTGCTGTTGCAGTCGATCAATATATAGTTCGCGTTACTGCTAAACCAGGCACCAATTTAGAACAGACGCGAATCAATTTGAAAAATATTGATCAACAGATACGTTCCTATATAAAACCTGAACGTCTGGAAAGTACCATTCTTTCCAGTGGACAAATGCAACGTGATGCTGGTGATCCATTAACACAACGTGGTAGTCGCTTTGGTCAAATCCGCGTGCTCTATTTACCCGCAATTTTAAGACCCAATCACGATGCAATTATTGACCTGCGTTATTTAGAGAAAAATTTACCTTCGATGTTTCCTCAACTGGAAATAGCATTTGAGCTTGTGAAACCGGGGCCACCTACCGGTCGTGCCTTAGAGCTGGAATTATCAAGTAAAGATGGTAAGTCCAGTGAACAAGTTGCTAAAAATTTAATAAATTTCTTAAAAAAGACGAAAGGTGTAACGACTATAGAAAGTGGATTGCAACAGGGTGATAAAGAGATTCACGTTGTGCTCGATAAAAGCATGGCAGCTTATGCGGGTGTAAACCTGGCAACAGCTGCTTCACATGTACGTGCTGCTGTAGATGGTTTAAGAGTGACAACTACACGTTATGGTACTGAAGAAGTGGATGTAACGATTCGCTATCCTGAAGATATTGAAGACATCACTGCATTACAAAATTTAAAAGTTCCAAATAGTCGGGGTGGCTTAATACCATTAAGTACGATTGCTCAGTTTGATGAAAAAATTGGATATACCACCATTCGCCATAAAGACAGTTTGCGAGTTATTCGTGTTTTTGCCAATATTGATGAAACTCAAACGAGTAGCTTTAAAATTAATAAACAAGTCGCTGATAACCAGCAAGTCTGGCTGGCAGAATATAAAAATAAAGTGAAAGTTAATTATGGTGGTGAAGCAGAGAAGAATGATGAATCCTTTACGGATTTAAAATATTCATTTTTATTTGCCTTAATTGCAATTTTCTTTTTACTTGCTATCCAGTTCAATAATTTAGGCTATCCGCTTATTGTCATGTTGGCGATACCTTTTGGTGTTGTTGGCGTTATTCTCAGTTTTTATTTACATGATGTTTTCTGGAAACCGATGCCATTATCTTTTTTCTCCACGATGGGCATGGTTGCGTTAACCGGCGTTGTTGTTAACAGTTCAATGATATTACTGGTATTTATCCAACGAGCACGTGAACAAGGCATGGATGCGTTAGAAGCAATTATATTGGCAGGACGTCGACGTTTACGTGCCGTTGTCCTGACTGCAGCGACCACAGTGGTCGGCCTGCTACCTACCGCTTATGGATGGGGTGGTATGGATCCCTTTGTTTCACCCATGGCACTAGCATTGTCCTGGGGACTGGCATTTGCCACATTGATCACACTGATTGTTATTCCTGCTGCGTTAGCTGTGAGTATGGAAATATCTGATTTTAGTAAAATATGGTTTGCGCATTGTATTAATTATTTTGCTAACAAAGAACTTCTTATGAGAGTAAAAGAAAAATTTCCTAAAATTGGCAGTTTCGTGATTTTAGCATTGGGGGGTGTGTTGTACTTTAATACTATAGTTTACGGTGTAGTAAAATTAAAACTTAATAAAACAATTAAATTGACTTAGTTATAGCACTCGACCAGCACCCGTAAAACGTTTGCGCCAATACTTTTCTTTCATCGAGCTAATCTTTACCCGTTTTCCTGATGATGGTGCATGTATGAATTTATTGTTACCTAAATAAATACCGACATGTGAAACCTGGCGTGATACCGAAGTTTTAAAAAAAACTAAATCTCCTGCTTGTATGTATCTGCGAGATATTCGTTTAGCAGCTTTATACTGTAAACCAGTCGTACGGGGTAAATGGATTCCTGCCGCTTTATGGCTATACTGAACCAGGCCACTACAATCAAATCCACGGCCTGGAGAAGTGCCACCATAGCGGTATTTAACGCCAAGCATCTTTTTAGCTGTTTTAATAACAGCTTGAGCATTGACGGACGTTTTGCCGCTTTTATAGCGTGGATTGCTGCCACATGCTGCCAGCATTAGGGATAAAGCTATAATGGCGAGAACTGTTCTGCCTTTAATGTGTCTAATTTTAAACGACATAGATATATTTTAGCTAAATATTGGTATTAATCAACAAGATAAGGTATTAATTTAATAAATTAGTTTAATCCTGTTTTGTGTAAAAATGCGGGAATGGACACAGAAAAAGTCGGTCTCATCGGCTAAACTACGCTTATGCAAGTATCTTCAGTCTCAAATTCGTCATTTTCGCGCTCTGTCTCGCCGTCAAGAAGTAGCAGTGATCGGCAGTCGAATGATGATACTCAAGCTGCTATCGCGGAAACTAAGGCCCAGGAACGGGCGCAACAGCAACGTGCTGTTCAGGAAAAGCTGCAACAACAAAAAGCCGACACTCAGCGCCGTTTAGATGGTCGCTTAATCAGTTTTGGGCATGAGCAGGATAATAAAAGCAGTGAGCAAAAACAGGCATCCTATAACCGCTCCCGTGTAAATGAAGCGTATAGTCCACCTCCACAAAATGAAATAACTTATGCTCAGAATGAACAAGCACAGCGTGATAGAAACAATGATGCAATCGACATCGTTGTTTAGTTTCTTGAAGTAAACAATCTAATAAATCGCTTTATTATTCCAAATTTAACCCAAGCTTTAGTTGTTTTTTCTAAATGTGATTTTTTACCTGTCGCGTTGTTATGTTTACGGTAGAATGTTTTTATGAAGAAAAAATCTCCGGTACGACGTAAGAAAAAAAGAGCTGCAAAAAAATCATCGCGTCGGCGAATCAATAAGAAGCTACAAAACCTGCCTTATATGCGAATTTTTCTTTCGCTACTGCTTATTTTTATTTCGTATGTGATTTACCTGGATTTTGAAGTTCGTTCTCAATTTGATGGCAGAAAATGGTCTGTCCCTGCACGCGTATATGCCCGACCGTTAGAATTGTATATTGGTAAACCGTTGTCACACGAGCAACTTCGCTTTGAATTAAAAACAGCAGGTTATCGTGATACGACGAATAATAATAAAGCGGGTTATTATCAAAAAAGTGGAAATAGTTACCGGGTTGTTATTCGTGAGTTCGATTTTTGGGACGGTCATCAACCCCCGCGTTATGTCGAAATTAAACTTGAAGATGGATTTGTCTCAAACGTAACTGATTTTCGAGATCACACCGATATCGCAGAAGTGCGTTTAGAACCTTCTCTCATGGGGCGTATTTATCCATCACACCGGGAAGACCGTCTACTGGTGAAGTTGCGGGATGTGCCAGAACATTTAATTTCAGCGTTACTTGCTGTAGAAGATCGTCAGTTCTATTCGCATTATGGTGTAAATCCTAAAGCGATTCTTCGTGCAATGGTTGCGAATATTAAAGCGGGATCGGTTGTGCAGGGTGGTAGTACTTTAACTCAGCAGCTAGTGAAGAATTTTTTTCTGACAAAGAAAAAAAGTTTAGTAAGAAAATTTAATGAAGCCATTATGTCATTGTTACTTGAAATGCATTATGAGAAAGAAGAAATTCTGCAGGCATATTTAAATGAGATATATTTAGGGCAAGACAAAAAGCGTGCAATCCATGGTTTTGGTTTGGCGAGCCGCTTTTATTTTGATAAGCCTGTTTATAACCTGGAACTATCAGAGATCGCTACTTTAGTTGCGATGGTAAAAGGTCCATCCTATTATGATCCGTGGCGACATAAAAAACGTAACCTGGATCGTCGTAATACTGTTATTAGTTTAATGCAACAACAAGGCTCGATAACAGCGTATCAGGCTAAAATCGCTAAAGCAGAACCATTAAAAGTATTAGCGCGCAGCAATAAAATCAGCAGTTCTTACCCTGCCTATATGGATTTATTAAGACGCCAGTTACAACAAGACTACCAAAAAGAAGACTTAACGTCTGAAGGCTTGCAAATCTTTTCAACGTTTGATCCTTATGTGCAAAAAATTGCCGAGCAAGCTGTTAAACAAAAAGTTAATCAACTCGATAAACAAAATAATTTAAATGGCTCATTACAAAGTTCTGTCATTGTGACTAATACCAACAATGCGGATGTACTTGCAGTTGTAGGTGACAGACAACCAACCTATGCAGGTTTTAATCGTGCTTTGGATGCTTTGCGACCGGTTGGTTCTTTAATTAAACCAGCGGTTTATTTAACCGCAATACAACAAAAAAATACATATTCTCTTGCCAGCATTATTGAAGACAAAAATATTACTTTAAAAGCACAGGATGGAAAGTTGTGGTCACCTCGTAATTATTCCGGTGAATCACATGGCGAAATTCCATTATTTAAGGCATTAATTAGTTCATATAACCAGGCAACAGTACGCTTAGGTTTATCATTGGGATTTGAATCTATTGTAAAGACATTAAGAAATTTAGGTATCCAGCGTGATATTCCACCTTATCCCTCCATGTTACTGGGTGCAGTGACCATGACACCACTGGAAGTAACACAAATGTACCAAACGTTATCTGGTGAAGGCTTTATTACTCCTCTTCATACTATTCGAAAAGTATTAACAGCAAAGGGTGAACCATTAAAACATTACCCGGTAAAAATACAACAAACCATTGATGAAACATCAGTGAGAATATTAAATAGTGCATTACATGAAGTTACTCGTCATGGTACCGCAAGTTCTTTGCGTTGGCGTTTACCCGAGAATTTAAAAGTCGTGGGTAAGACGGGTACGACGAATGATGCACGAGATAGCTGGTTTGCCGGCTTTAGTGGTGAACATTTAATCGTAACCTGGTTAGGTACTGACGATAATCAGCCAATAGGATTAACCGGATCAAGTGGTGCTTTACCAATTTGGGCAGATATTATGAAAAAAATAAGAACCCGGCCTTTTTCTTTTGCTTATGATGAGAAGCTTGAATATCATTATGTTGAAGAAACAAAAGGATACATCGTTGATGAAGACTGCTCATCTGCAGCTTATCTTGCGTTTAGAAAAAACGCTGCACCCAAAGACAACGGCACATGTATAAAATAATATTTTCACGGTAGAAATCGTAATATGAAAAATTTAAAACTCTATATTGTTCGTGCTTTAATTCTTTTTTTGACAACAGCACTTATCGCTTGTCAGGCTCCAAAAGATAAAACACCGGGCTGGACGTCAGATTCAGGGGAAGTTCGACCTGGGCCTAATACAGGTAAGGCGGTTTTGGCTTTGCTAAATAAAGCCCGGCAAGCTAGCAAAAAAGGATCCTTAAGTGCTGCTGAGAGTCATCTGGAAAGAGCGATACGTATTGAGCCGGATAATCCCACGTTATGGTTATACATGGCCAAACTGAGACTTTACGCGGAAAAACCTAGTGAAGCGATCAATCTTGCAAAAAAAGCCCTCGCATTATCTGGACGAGGAGGGCAGACCAGTATTGCCAGTCAACATTCTTTACAGTCTGATTGCTGGCGCGTGATTGCCCATGCTCAGCAAAAGATGGGCAACCTCAAAGACGCACAAACTGCACAAGATAAGGCAAAATCGCTAAGTTATTAATATTATTAGCTATTTTAGTATCAAGACATTATCTATCTGGACGCTAATTAGTTAAACTCTGGTTTTGTTAGTTGTGGTCTTTATTATTGAATTAGATGGAAAAAGACGGTGTCACTATACTCAGTTGATAAATTAATCTCAGAAGCAAGACGGATTGCCGCAGAATACCGTCGCACGACGGGAAAGCCGCTGGGAATTAGTGCTGAGATTGCACGGCATGATGCTTGTACCAATCTTGATCTTGAGGCCCATGAAGATGCCACAGGCTATGATGCAATAGGATTAAAAGGAGAACGTGAAGGTGTGCGTTTTCAAATCAAAGGTCGTGCAATATTTGACGAAAAAAAAGGTGGCCAACGCTTAGGTCAAATCAAAATAGAACAGGATTGGGACAAGATTTTACTGGTTTTAATGGATGAAGATTTTGAAACCACAGAAATATACGAAGCGTCTCGTGAAGAGATAATTGAAGCTATCGAAGAGGCGGGTAGCAGTAGTCGACAGAAACGGGGTGTCATGTCGGTCGCTCGTTTTAAACGTTTATCTCATCTTGTCTGGAATAATGATGAGGGTTTAATTGAAGATAAAGTATGGGATAATCAGGCCACAAACCCATAATAGTAATAAAGAGTTTTTTCCTTGCAACAATCTGATATTTCCCACCTTCTAGGCGAAGACGGGCCATTTGCAAAACTGGTTCAGGGCTTTGCAGCGCGTGAGCAGCAGCAAGAAATGGCAGAGCGGGTTGCAGAAGCGATTGAAAAAGGAAATCATTTTATCGCCGAGGCAGGAACTGGAACAGGCAAAACATTTGCTTATCTTGTTCCCGCGTTAATGAGCCAGTCGAAAGTTTTAATTTCAACAGGCACTAAAAATCTTCAGGATCAACTCTTCCATAAAGATCTCCCTATAGTCAGTAAAGCACTGGCTGTGCCAGCAACGGTTGCCTTATTAAAAGGTCGTGCTAATTATCTTTGTTTGCATCGTTTAGACCTCGCTGAACATGAAGGTCGCTTTCGCACACCTGAAATGGCGAATAATGTGATTAAAATACGGGAGTGGGCAACACATACAGCAAGTGGCGATATCGCTGAAATGTCGTCTGTATCAGAAGAAGATATGATTTGGTCAAGTGTTACCTCAACCTCTGATAATTGTTTAGGATCTGATTGTCACTATTTTGATAACTGTCACGTTATAGATGCACGACGACAAGCTCAAGCCGCTGATGTCGTGGTGATTAATCATCACCTGTTGTTTGCTGACATGATGTTACGTGAAGATGGCTTTGCTGAATTACTGCCCCAAGCAGATGCAATTATTGTCGATGAAGCACACCAGCTTGCGGAAGTTGCATCATCATTTTTTGGTGAATCAATCAGTGGTAACCAGTTAATAGAACTGGCCCGTGATTGTGAAGCAGAATATTTAACTGAAGTTAATGAAGATCCAAATTTCATTCGTATTGCATCAGTGTTACAAAAATTAACCAAAGATTTACGCTTAGCATTCGGTACAGAACTACGTCGAGCTGACTGGCAAAGTGTTGCGCATGACAAAGAATTTAAAAAAGCCATGTTAGCCGTTTCTGAACAATTAAAAGAACTGAAAAAACAATTAACGCCATTAGCAGAAAGAAGTAAAGGCTTGGAAAATTGTTATGATCGCTGTGTCGAATTACGATCACGATTTTCTAAACTAACGACTGATGTACCAGACGATCACGTTCACTGGTTCGAAACTCATCACCGAAGTTTTACCTTGCATATCACGCCTTTTGATATTAGCGAAATATTTCATTCGCAAATGCAAAATATGAACGTTGTCTGGTTGTTTACCTCGGCAACATTAACAGTAGATAATAATTTCGAGCATTTTAAACAACGCTTAGGAATTGAAACAGACAATACCGCGGTATGGGACAGTCCATTTGATTACTCTAAACAAGCAGTGATGTATGTACCTGAATCATTACCTGATCCAACAGCACCGGAATATAACGAAGCCGTTATTGAAAAAGCGTTGCCCATTATCAAAGCATGCCAGGGTGGTGTATTTTTTCTTTTCACCAGTCATAAGGCCTTGCAACAAGCCGCCGATATTCTGGAAAGTGAACTTGATGTACCGTTGATGGTGCAAGGCGACAAACCGCGTGATGTTTTGCTAAGTGAATTTCGACATCATGGTAATGCCGTGTTACTTGGCACGAGTAGTTTTTGGGAGGGCGTTGATGTGCGTGGTGAAGCATTGACGTGTGTGATTATCGATAAACTGCCTTTTGCCTCGCCAGGCGATCCTGTATTAAAAGCGAGAATTGATAATATGCGAAAGAAGGGCGGCAATCCGTTTATTGACTTTCAATTGCCGACCGCCGTCATTGCGCTTAAGCAAGGAGCAGGCCGGTTAATCAGGGATGTGAATGATCGGGGCGTATTAATGTTATGTGATCCACGCTTGATTACAAAATCTTACGGTAAAACTTTCCTGGATAGCCTGCCTTCTATGATGAAAACACGTAATGAGCAAAAGGTAGAAGGATTTCTTAAACTCAAATCGTCTTAATTAGGTTTTTCTAATATGTAAAAAGGAAATGATAACTGCTTCACATAATTTGTTAAATCCTGTGACATTTTAATTAAAGTCCGCTATTATCTACTGCACTCAAAAATATAGTTCTCCCCGCTATATTTTTACGATAAAAATAATAAGTTATTGAATATATTGTACTTTTCGCAGTGACTAGCTGCCACCTACAAGAT
>Ga0316204_10005365_pt1 | contig 21268 bp, 21 predicted proteins | sample 6monrhotite_MG_2_FD_205661 | JGI IMG/M metagenome (GOLD analysis project Ga0316204, IMG submission 205661) | Microbial mat bacterial communities from mineral coupon in-situ incubated in ocean water Damariscotta River, Maine, United States -... | ecosystem: Environmental > Aquatic > Marine >... | reverse complement strand
GTGGATATGTATGGTGACGGCAAACAAGCTGCCCACCCAGAAGATGCGCAAAAATTTTCCTCAGAAATTGCCAACAACATGCCATTGGGACAGGCCCGCTTTGAAGCAGCCATGGCAGTACTGAAGAAACACAAAGCGACCGACAAGTCAGACATAGCAGCGATTGGCTACTGCTTTGGCGGTGCAGTGGTATTGCAGATGGCTCGCGAAGGTCTGGACCTGGATGCGGTGGTCAGCTTTCACGGCAGCCTGGGCACCCCAAAGCCAGCTCAAGCAGACACGGTAAAAGCCAGGGTAATGGTGGCCCATGGCGCGGCTGACCCGTTTGTAAAACCAGAACAGATTATTGGTTTTATGAGTGAGATGAATCAGGCCGGGGTTGATTATCGCTTTACCGCCTATGGTGGCGCAATGCACAGCTTCACCAATCCAGCTGCCGATAAGTTTGGTGAAAAATTCAATCTGCCACTCAAATACAACAAGCAGGCAGATGAAGATTCATGGCGCGATATGCAGACCTTTTTACAACAGGCCTTTGCTGATTAAAACAAGCATCTAACAGGCAGAAACATACCGTTCACGAATTGCGCGTTACGGATCTGCCTGTTTGCTCCCGCTGCTCTATCGCAACCTGCATGCGTTCACTACGCCGTTTGAGAGTTTCAAGCTCCTTAACCAACTCTTTACGTTGCTGGTCTTCAGTGCTCTTTTCCAAATTCTTTTCCTTTTCGTCGATCAAAACCAGCAGATTTTTATATTCTTCGCGGACCTGTTCCAGTGAAGCCGCATCCTCAGCAATATCAAACACCACCTCTTCTGCCTTGCCCGCCTCGGTCTCAACATGCACGTCCAGACTATGTTCAGGGATAAACTGTTTTTCAGCTGGATAAGCACGTGTATTCATAAAGCTGGGAGAGACTATCTCAATGCCTCTCTGATGCAGATGATCGAGCATTCTTTTGTTCAGGGTAGAGCGAAACGAAAGAAGTTGTTTGACTTCACTTAGCAGCCCATTGACCTGGTAGGTAACAGAGTAATCCCCCAGATTGGTTAGCAACACAAACGGATCAGCCAGCCCTGTTTCTTGCGCCGCTTCGAGCAAAGCGGACTCGGCATCACGCCGCGAGACATCATAGCCAAGCGTGACTTCTGCGGAAATAATCGTGCCTGTGGCATGAATCACCTTGGTCGGCTGCGTCACCACATAGAGATTGGGCAGGGTCATCAGGTCACGATCTGTGGTTTGTATTTCGACATGCAGCAACCCCATTTCGGAAACCCTGCCAAAATTTTCTCCGACGCGAATAAAATCGCCTATCCTGAAGCTGCTCAGGCTACGCAACATGATTCCGGCCATGGCGTTGCCAACAAAGGTGGTTGATGACAAGGCGATGGTGGCTGACAAGACAATCCCGATCAGACTTAGCAACTGACCGCGGGTCGAGTCACTAAATGGCAACACCACAATCACCAACAACACACCAACAAAGGCGATAGCGAATTTGATCAGCTGCAAACGATAACGAAATTTTGGTTCGGCCTGATAGTGACGAACAAGAAAAATGTTACTGGTCATGATCACACCCACTACCAGAATGATAGTGACGATGGAGGGAACAAAATCCATCATATTAAAATCAGTCATTTATTTCACACATTATATTTAAGCCAGACCAAGGTAGTAGAAGAGCTGTTAATTAAGACCATTTTTTTCAATGGCTTTTATCGCCGCAAAATGGGCCTGCGCAATTCGGTCTCGCCCCTCCCGAGTCATTAAGTATTTTTTGCATTCCTGTTTATTGTCCATGAAAAAATTCTCTGTCAGCGCGGCGGGCATATTGGTATTTTTCAGGACATAGAAGTTGGCCTCTTTATCTACATCTCCGTCTGAAAGATCAGAACGCATTTTGATATCAGGAAATTCATTTTCAAATTCCCGATAGAGCACCGTGGCGACCTTATCAGAATTAGTTGTGCCAGGAGAGGTATAAACTTCATAGCCCTTGCCACCACCGGCGTTGGCATGAATAGAGAGATAGATACAACTGCTTTGGTTGTGGTAACTATTAGCACGCTTGACGCGTTCGTTAAGTGAAATATCTTCCAGCTCAGGCACAATATTGACGTAGTTGATGCGCTCAGCGGTCTGCATCTCTATCAGCCGGTTGACAATGGCGCGATTGAATTCACCTTCATACAAGATCGAGCCATCCTTCCAGAAAGGACTGCGCTTACCTTCGGTTTGATAGAGGCCATCAATAACCCCACCGTGGCCATTATCCAGCAACCATAAGTATCTACTCGCCATAACAACACTCCTTGTTGTTGATTAACCAATACAATAATAGTCAAAAAGAACTTAAAAAGGGATGCAGGTACTATCATTGTAAGAGTTAAACCAGCTGCTGCGCCAACACTAACGCATCTTCACGGCCCTTGTGACTGGGGTAGTAATTTTCACGACAGCCCAGTTCATTAAAACCCATCGACTCGTACAAATTAATTGCACGTTTGTTTGAGGCGCGCACTTCGAGCAGCAGCATTTCAACTTTATGGGTTCTGGCGGTCTGCTCAAGCGAGTGCATTAGCGCCCTGCCCAGACCCTTGCCCTGCTGGTCAGGGTGAATGCAAATATTCAACACATGCGCCTCACCCGCAGCCATGGACATCAAGGCATAGCCGATCATGTTGCCGCCATCTTCTAACACACAGGCGTAATAATTACTTTTCAGGCAATCACGCAAATTACCTTCAGTCCAGGGAAAAGGATAAGCAGACTTTTCGATTGCCATGACCGATTGAATATCAGCCTCAGTCATGAGGCGCAGCTGGTAGGGTTCGACAAACATTTGCGTTTATTGGTTATTGACGATCTGCTGCGCTGACAACAGATCTTGCCAGGCCTTGCGTTTTGCTGATGGCATGCGCAGCAGATAGGCAGGATGATAACTGACCACCAGCGGTATCTGGCTGTCACCATATTCAAACTTCTGACCACGCATGTCGCCGACCTTTTGATCTGTCTTCAACAGATTTTGTGCGGCGATACGACCAACAGCAAAGATCACCTTAGGCTGGATCAGGGCGATCTGTTGTTTAAGGTACATCTCACAGGCGGCAGCCTCTGCAGCTTTTGGATCACGATCATCGGCTGGACGGCATTTGACAATATTGGCGATGTAAACCTGTTCACGCTTAAGCCCGACAGCCAACAACATTTGATTGAGAAGTTTGCCTGCAGGACCGACAAAGGGTTCACCCTGGACATCCTCATCAGCGCCTGGGGCCTCACCGATCACCAGCCAGTCGGCATTGCGATTGCCAACACCAAAGACGGTCTGGTTACGATGTTGGCTTAAATCACAGCGAGTACAAACACTGACCTCTGCCTGCAGCCCAGCCCAATCAGTAGCAACGGCAGGTAACTCGACATGCTGATCAGCAACAGGGGCCGCAAGCTCAGCCTGGGGGGATGGTGTCGCAACAGTATCAGCCGCTGCCAGTGTTGCATCGACCGATTGAGATTGGGGCTGACGCAGCGACCAGGTTTGAATACCCATCGCCTCCAGATACTGGCGACGTTGCTGTTCTGTCTGCACCGACCCCATACGTCTCAAACCTAAAGCTGCGGATGCGCTCTATCATCAACGGCCATCAGCTTGTTGACGGCATTGATGTAGGCCTTGGCTGAAGCAATCACGATATCGGTATCAGCCCCCTGACCATTGATAATCCGGCCAGCCTTTTCCAGGCGCACATTTACTTCACCCTGAGCATCGGTGCCATTGGTGACATTATTTACCGAATAAAGCTGCAGACCAGCACCACTGTTGATGATCAATTCAATCGCCTTGAATGTGGCATCCACAGGACCACCACCTTCCGAATGAGTCTGCTGTTCTTTGCCATTAACACTCAAGGTTATGCTGGCATCAGGCGTTTCACCTGTTTCACAACAGACCTTCAAGGCAACCAGTTTGACATGTTCATTCTCGGCCTCAACACTTGCGTCTGTCACCAGCGCCTGCAAGTCATCATCATAAATCTCATGTTTCTTGTCGGCCAAATCCTTAAAGCGTTTAAATGCATCATTGAGCTCTTCTTCAGCCTCAAAGCTAATGCCCAGCTCATTCAAACGAGTACGGAATGCATTGCGACCCGAGTGTTTACCCAAGACCATGCGATTAGTACTCCAGCCCACATCTTCAGCGCGCATAATTTCGTATGTTTCACGATTCTTGAGCACACCGTCCTGATGGATGCCAGACTCATGAGCAAAGGCGTTAGCACCAACGATGGCCTTATTCGGCTGTACCGGGAAACCGGTAATCCCGGAAACCAGACGGCTGGCTGGCACAATCTGGGTAGCATCCAGAGTGGTGTCACAAGGAAAGAGATCCTGGCGGGTACGCACGGCCATCACAATTTCTTCCAGAGAGGCATTTCCGGCACGTTCACCCAAGCCATTTATCGTACATTCAACCTGGCGGGCTCCATTCATCACCGCCGACAAAGAGTTGGCTACGGCCAGGCCCAAATCGTTATGACAGTGAACTGAAAAGATCGCCTTATCTGAATTTGGAATCCGCTCAATCAGATTCTTGATCAAGTTGCCAAACTGGTCTGGCACGTTATAACCGACAGTGTCAGGGATATTGATCGTCGTTGCACCAGCATCAATCACCGCTTCGATTACGCGACATAAGAAGTCCAGCTCTGAGCGGCCGGCATCTTCAGGCGAAAACTCGACATTGTCGGTGTGTTGACGGGCACGTTTAACCGCCTTCACCGCCTGTTCGACAACCTGATCTGGTGACATGCGCAGCTTCATCTCCATGTGAATTGGAGAGGTGGCGATAAAGGTGTGAATACGCGCTGAGTTGGCACCTTTAAGTGCTTCACCGGCACGATCAATGTCTTTATCCAGGGCACGGGACAAGGCACAAATAGTGCTGTCCTTGACCGCATTGGCAACCGCCTGCACTGCTTCAAAGTCACCCTGGCTGGCGATAGGAAAACCGGCCTCAATGACGTCGACCCGCATCTTTTCCAGCAACTTGGCAATACGGACCTTCTCGTCCTTGGTCATGGAAGCGCCGGGGCTCTGTTCGCCATCACGCAAGGTGGTATCAAAAATTATTAATTTGTCACTCATGATTCTCACTCCAATCCTGCTGCTGATATTACAGCAGGGCAACATCAGCAGCAAACGGCAGCCTTGGCTGCGCGTTTAGAAAATATTTGGTTTTTTTAGGGTGGCCGGATACGGCCAAATTATTTATATGCCCGAAGGCAGCAGTCGCTGACCTAGCAGCAATAGAGCATCGCTACTGGTTAAAGAATGAAGCTTGAATTGTGATAAGCAGTTTTTCATCATGATTCCATATCGTCGTATGAAAACTATATACGCCCTACTTCCTTAGATCAAGTCTTAATCAGCCTGCCTGTGATTTACGTTCGGCACGGCGCTTTCGCAATTGCATCAGGGTCAACAATATACCCGAGGTAGCGTAGGCCAGAGCGATAAAGAACAACATCTTTGATGGGTCCATCGCCACCAGACCAAAAACAACCACGACCAAAAGAATCTTAAAGAACGGCACCTTGCCCTTCAGGTCTTGATCTTTAAAACTGTTATAGCGCACGTTGCTAACCATCAGCAGGCCTGCAGCCACGGTCAGAAAGGCAGCCAACCAGGCAATATCTTCACGCACCCATGCAGCATCATCACCCCACCAGACAAAAGCAACAATCAATGCCGCTGCAGCAGGACTGGCAAGCCCCTGAAAATAGCGTTTGTCGGCAGTTCCAGCCTGAGTATTAAAACGTGCCAGACGTAAGGCTGCACCTGCAGCATAGATAAAGGCTGCGGCAAAACCCACCTTGCCAAGAGGAATCAATGCCCACTGATAAATCACCAACGCCGGTGCCAGGCCAAAAGAAACCATATCCGCCAGGCTGTCGTATTCCTTACCGAAATCACTCTGGGTATTGGTCATACGGGCGATACGACCATCCAAACCATCCATAAACATAGCGATAAATACAGCAATGGCAGCCGCCTCAAAGCGACCACTCATAGCGGCAATAATGGCAAAAAAACCGCCGAATAAACCTGCTGTGGTAAACAGATTTGGCAGAAGATAAATTCCGCGACGACGTTTTGTTTCTTCTTCCATAGACAGGACTAACTCACTCCGTTACACCAAAATAAAATCCAGAATATTACATCTTCATACTCTAAATACAAAACAGGGATTGGGCCGAAGCACCAATCCCTGTCATAAAACAAAACTAAGATTAGCTAAACTTTAGTTTTTATTCTTATCAACGATTTTTTGGATCCAAGGCATCATTTCGCGCAACTTGGCACCAGTCACTTCAATTGGGTGCTCAGCGTTGAGACGACGCATGGCAGTCATTTCTGGATAACCAGCCTGGCCTTCCTGAATGAATTGCTTGGCGTATTTACCTTCCTGGATGTTCTTCAGTGCTTCGCGCATGGCCCAGCGAGACTCTTCGTTGATTACCTTAGGGCCAGTCACATATTCACCATACTCAGCATTGTTAGAGATGGAGTAGTTCATGTTGGCAATACCACCTTCGTACATCAGGTCAACAATCAGCTTCAGCTCATGCAGACACTCGAAGTAAGCCATCTCTGGTGCATAACCCGCTTCAGTCAGCGTTTCAAAACCAGCCTTAACCAGCTCAACAGCACCACCGCACAGAACGGCCTGTTCACCGAACAAGTCAGTTTCACACTCGTCACGGAAAGTCGTTTCGATGATACCGGTACGTCCACCACCTACGCCTGAAGCGTATGACAGAGCAATCGCTTTAGCATTGCCAGAAGCATCCTGCTCAATCGCGATCAGGTCTGGAATACCACCGCCCTTAACAAATTCAGAACGTACAGTGTGACCTGGCGCCTTAGGCGCGATCATGATGACGTCCAGATCCTTACGTGGAGAAATCTGGTTATAGATGATTGAGAAACCATGAGCAAAGGCCAGTACTGAGCCCTCTTTCAAATTAGGCTCGATCTCTTCTTTATAAAGTTGACCCTGGAATTCATCAGGTGTCAGGATCATAACCAAATCTGCAACTTTAATTGCATCAGCAACTGGCGCGACTTTCAGGCCTGAAGCTTCGGCTTTAGCAACTGAAGATGAACCTGCACGCAGACCAACTGTCACGTCAACACCCGAATCTTTTAGATTATTGGCATGCGCATGACCTTGTGAACCGTAACCAATGATGGCTACCTTCATGCCCTTGATAATGGACAGATCACAATCTTTATCGTAATAAATATTCATTTGTTGCTTCCTTTTTACACTTAACTTTGCGAACTTAAATTCTAGTTTTTACAGCGACAGACTCTTGTCGCCTCTTGAAATTCCTGACACACCAGAGCGAACCGTCTCCAGGATCTCTTCATTGCCGACAGCCTGAATAAACGCATCCAGTTTGTCGCCGGTCCCCGTCAATTCAATAGTATAGCTATTGCTGGTCACATCGATGATGTTGCCGCGAAAGATGCCTGCCAGGCGATTGATCTCATTACGAGCCTCACTTGCTGCCGCCGCTTTGACCTTGACCAACATCATTTCACGTTCAATGTGCGGCCCTTCTGTCAGATCGATCAATTTGACCACATCAATCAATTTATTCAATTGCTTGGTGATCTGCTCGATAATTTGATCCGAACCACGCGTTACCAGCGTCATCCGTGATAACGAGGGGTCTTCTGTTGCCGCCACCGTTAGCGATTCAATGTTATAACCACGAGCAGAAAATAAGCCTGCAACACGCGACAGGGCACCCGCTTCGTTTTCCATCAAAATAGAAATTATATGACGCATCGATTTACACCAAAATCATTTCGTTCAAACCCGCACCGTTCGGAATCATTGGATAGACATTTTCTGTCTGATCTGTAACGACATCCAAAAAGACTAAGCGCTTTTTATATTTACCAGTAGCCTCTTCCATAGCAGGAAGCACATCTTCAGGCCTCTCAACACGAATACCAATATGGCCATATGACTCTGCCAGTTTAACAAAATCCGGTATCGCTTCCATATAAGACATGGAATAACGGCCTTGATAGAAAAACTCCTGCCACTGGCGCACCATGCCAAGTGTTCGGTTATTTAGACAGACAACCTTGATTGGTAGCCCGTATTGCAAACATGTGGAAAGCTCCTGAATATTCATCTGAATACTGCCTTCACCCGTAACACAGGCGACGGTTGCTTTGGGATTGGCAAGTTGTGCACCCATCGCTGCAGGCAGACCAAAGCCCATGGTGCCAAGGCCACCAGAGTTGATCCAACGATAAGGCTTATCAAATTTATAGAACTGGGCTGCCCACATCTGATGCTGACCCACGTCAGAAGTGACAAAGGCATCACCTTTGGTAACGTTATAGAGCGACTCAATTACGTATTGAGGCTTTATCAGATCAGACTCCATGTCCATTTCGTACTTAAGACAATCAACAGCACGCCATTCTTCAATCTGCGTCCACCAATCAGCCAAAGCATCTTGATCAGACGTCAGTTTAGATTCGTCTAACAGCACCATCATCTCTTTCAAAACATTACTCACACCGCCAACGATCGGCACATCGACCATTACATTTTTTGCAATGGACGCAGGATCAATATCAACGTGAATAATTTTAGCCGTCGGACAAAATTTCTCGATGTTGCCGGTAACGCGATCATCAAAACGAGCGCCAATGGCAATCAGCACATCACAGTTATGCATAGCCATATTAGCTTCATAAGTACCGTGCATGCCAAGCATGCCGAGGAATTGTTTATCGGTGGCCGGATAGGCACCCAAGCCCATCAAAGTATTGGTAATAGGAAAACCCAGTTTTTTGATCATGTCCGTCAGCGGTTTGGCTGCACGATCTAGAATCACACCACCGCCGGTGTAAACCATTGGTCGCTTTGCAGACATCATTAAGTCAACAGCCTTAATGATTTGACGCTTATTACCCTTCACTACCGGGTTATAAGAACGCATTTTGATACGCTTAGGGTAGTGGTACTCACACTTCACTGCTGTAATGTCTTTTGGAATATCAACCACAACCGGACCAGGACGACCAGTCGTTGCAACATAGAAGGCCTTCTTAACCGTCTCAGCTAGGTCTTTAACATCCTTAACCAGGAAGTTGTGTTTAACACATGGACGTGTAATACCAACGGAATCAACTTCCTGAAATGCGTCGTTCCCAATCATATTGGTAGGCACCTGACCAGTAAAAACAACCATGGGAATGGAATCCATATAGGCCGTGGCAATACCCGTGACAGCATTGGTTGCCCCCGGACCTGAGGTCACAAGCACCACACCTGGTTTGCCAGATGAACGGGCATAACCATCAGCAGCATGTGTAGCGGCTTGCTCATGACGCACCAGAATGTGCTCGACCTTTTCCTGTTTATAAATGGCATCATAAATATTCAGCACCGCCCCACCGGGGTAGCCAAACAGATATTCGACACCTTCATCCTCAAGACAGCGGATTAAGATTTCGGCACCAGTCAATTCCACCTTGATTCTCTCCTAAAAACCTTTTTCAAAAGAGAAAAAGCCCGTTTAACGGGCAGTCGCTCTATTTCCAGTATTTTAATTATCAATGAGCCCGAAAATTACATGAGAATTCGTAACTTAGTCAAGCTCTTAGACCAAGCCGTCGATTATACCAGAATTTTATTCCCTGAGGCAGAGTCGCAACATCCCAAGAGAGCTGGTTATAATTTAGAAAATCCATATAAACGGAGCAGTCATGCCTTATCTCAAGCTAGAGACAAACCAAACCCTCTCACCAGAATCATGCCAGCAGCTACTAAAAAATCTGTCACAAAGCGTAGCGCAAATTCTGGGAAAACCTGAAGATTACGTCATGATCGGGATAGAAGCATCAAAACCCATGTTTTTTGCCGGAAATAGCCAACCCACTGCCTTCATCGAACTAAAGAGTTTAGGATTGCCTGAAGCGCAAACGACCAGTTTTTCCAAAGCACTTTGTGAGCACATCGAAGCCCAAATGGGAATAAAAGCAGATAGAATTTATATAGAATTCAGCGGCCCAGCCAGACACATGTGGGGCTGGAATGGAAAAACCTTCTAACCAGCTTCGACAAAGTCAGCCAGAAAATCATCCACCTGCTCCCAGGCATCACTTGCCAAAGACTCGTTATAGGCCGGGTAGGCTGAATCCATAAAGCCATGCCCTGCCGGGAAACTATAACTCTTGTAGGTAATCAAGCTCTTTTTCATCATCACCCCATACCCCCTAACCATTCGCGTGGAGATCGACTCATCTTCTCGGGCAAAAATACTCAACACAGGAGCCTTAAGACTACGTACCTGCGCCACATTGGCCTCAAGCTCACCATAAAGAACAATTGTGCCGGCCACCTCTTCAGGGGCTTCAATCGCAGCCTGGAAAGATTGCCAACCACCAAAACCGGCACCCAGCGTTACCACCTTACGCCCGTCTTTTTTGAGGTAATTCAGCCCCGCCTTAACATCAGCCTTAACCCATTCTGGATCGGTCGCGTTCATAATCTCAGAGGCCAATCGCATCTGTTTCGAAATACGACCATCAAAAACATCAATTGCCAGGGCGCGGTAACCCTTTACAGCAAACCGATCAACCCACTGACGGATAGAGTCATTAACACCCCAGCGGTCATGCAGAATCAAAATCCCCAACGCGGCATCTTCAGGGCCAGCAACATAAGCTTGCAGGCTAGTGCCCATGGCTGACTTTATGGCAACAATCCCAGTTTGCACTAGGGTTTCGACTGTTTCGACTGTTTCGACTGTTTCGACTGTTTCGACTGTTTCGACTGTTTCGACTGTTTCGACTGTTTCGACTGTTTCGACTGTTTCGACTGTTTCGACTGTTTCGACCGCTTCGACCGCTTCGACCGCTTCGACCGCTTCGACCGCTTCGACCGCTTCGACCGCTTCGACCGCTTCGACCGCTTCGACCGCTTCGACAGTGTCTACCAGGACAATTTTCTGTTCAGAATCAGCTGCATAGGCAGAAAATGAAATAAAACAGATTAAACTCAAAATTAGATTACGCATCATCACTCCAGCTCATTTTGCAAACAAAATAGCAACAAGCTTGCATAGGCTCAAGGCAATTAAGTAATAAAAACTTCATTTCAGCCACCCAAATAATCCCTATGCTATTCTCGATAGTGTTAATCAACACATCAGGAACAGCTCAAATGACAACTCCAAACCAACCCGACTGGGACAAACTGGCAGAGAAGTTTGACCTTTTTTTACCGCACCTTGCCCCTGTCGGCGAAGCCCTGCTAAACGCACTGCAAGTCCACCCTGGCGACAAAATTATCGACCTCGCCTCAGGCACTGGCGAACCAGCCATTACACTGGCACAAAGAAATCCCCACGCTCAAGTGACTGGTACCGACGCCGCCGCAGGTATGGTTCGAGCTGCACAGAACAAACTCAAGACCGCACGGCTCGACAATCTGGAATTCACCACCATGTCTGCCGAACAGCTTGAGTTCGACGATGCCAGTTTTGACAAGGCCATCTGCCGATTTGGTGTCATGCTGTTTGAAGACCCACTCCAAGGTGCAAAAGAGATGTTTAGGGTACTCAAACCCGGCGGCCAGTTTGCCCTGGCAGTCTGGAGTACCGCTGAAACCATGACCACCATGCACTGGGCCTACCAGGTGTTCAAAGACCGCCTACCAGAGCAGGACCATCCCGCCCTTGCCAAAGTCACCTCCATGGGAGAAGAAGGTGTACTTGAAACGCTGTTGCAACAGGCCGGTTTTGAAAATTTCAAAATTGAAGCTAAGCAGTTCAACTACCAGTTTCAATCATTTGAAGAATACTGGGATCTTATCGAGGCCTCGGACATCATGAAACAACAGTTCGACGCCCTGCCTCAAGGAGAACGCGAGAGTGTCCGCGATGAAGTCGCCCGCTTTGCCAGTGACTTTCAAACCAGCAGCGGCCTGGTCATACCACATGAGTATTTGCTAGCCACAGGAATCAAATAAGCAAATAAAAAAGGGCCGCTTGATGCGGCCCTCTTAAAATTCAATTCAATGATTCATCAAAACAGAATCGATGCAAACACTCCAACGACCGATACCAAGCAACATGCCCCTAGTACAACCATTGTGTCTGTATCACCTGAACTTTTATGCGTCATATTCTTCTCCTAAAAGATAATGGTTAAAAAACACACTTCACTAATGGGAAAAACAATCCAACACCCAAAAGAAACATAGGACAATAGTCAGGAAATACAAACCCCTTTTTTAATAAAGTTTTAATGCAGCTGTTTCAGAGCTGTCTCAAGGTAATCAAAGGCGGCTGATTAATAACAAAGCGCGTCCCCAACGTTCCTGCCAGACCCACACCAACCGCGCCAATCAAACCACCCACAAGCCATAGAGATAAACCGGGAACATAATCGAGATCAAAAATACGCTCGGCAATCACCATCCCCACAACACCCGCCACAGACGCCGCCACCAGCCCTGACAACAAACCGAGAACAGCGTACTCAAGCACGATACTAGTGAGCAACTGGCTACGGCGGGCACCCAGTGTTCGCAAAATTGCCGCTTCACGAATGCGTTCATCCAAAGTTGAGTGAATGGCGGCATACATCACCATAAACCCCGCTAACAAGGTAAATAGAAAGACATATTCCACCGCCAGTGTGACACGCTCAATGATGCTACGCACCTGAGCCAAAATACCTGCCACATCAAATACAGTGATATTGGCAAACTGCTGCATTAGATGATTCAGGAACGCATGTTGAGATTCCGACAGATAAAAGGCGGTGATATAGCTGACCGGAAAACCATCCAACAACTGCGGCGGTGCAAGCACAAAAAAATTGGCATTGAAACTGCCCCAATCAACACTGCGCAAACTGCTGATCTCAGCAGTAAAAGTTTGGCCAGCAGCTGAATAGGTAAGTCTGTCACCCAAGACTAGCCCCATCTCCTTGGCCAGGCCGGCTTCAACCGACAACATTGGCTTTCCAATCTCAGAGTCGGTCCACCAGCGGCCAGCAACAATCTCATTGTCTTGTTGCATTTCGGCAGCCCAGGAAAGATTGAATTCACGACTTGCCAGGCGTTTGCCCCGCTCGCTTTCAAACCCATCCGCAGCGACTTCAAGGCCGTTAATCCCCACCAAGCGCGCCCTCACCATAGGGTAAAGCAGCGGGACTTCAATATTCTCGGCGACGAAAAATGCCTTTACCTGATCAACCTGAGCGGGTTGAATATTGATCAGGAAACGGTTCGGTGTGTTATCAGCCAAACGACCTTGCCACTCATCAAGAAGATCCGTCCGCACCACGGCCAACAGCAGCAGCGCCATTAAACCAATACTGAAACCCACCATCTGAATGATGCTATGCCGGGCACGACGACTGATATTGACCAAACCAAACCGCCATGACGCCCCTGCATGATGAATAAACCATTTAAGCAGCAGCAATAACATCGCCGCCAGCAGCGTCAATATCAACAACAGCAATAACAGACCAAAAATAATACTGACTGCCAGCTTAATATTTTGCGCTTGCAAAAAGGTCAAAAGGATAAATGCCGCTATACCCACAACATAGGCTGTCAACGTATTCAGCCCGACACTGCCCAATTCACGTTGCAAAACCCGTAGAGTCGGCACATTTGCCAACTGCATAACTGGCGGGATAGCGAATCCCAGCAGGGTAATCATCCCTGTCAAAAAACCCAACATCACAGGCCAGCCATCGGGCGGCGGTAATTCAATACCCGCAAGCGGCCCCAAAAAAGTAACCAGGCCCCACTGTGCCAGATAACCAAGCAATACCCCCACGCTACTGGCCACCAAACCAAGCACAAGCATTTGCCACAGATACAGTCGACTAATGAAACGCTGTTCTGCACCAAGGCAGCGCATCACAGCACAATTATCCAGATGACGACTGACAAAACGACGTGCCGCCATTGCCACTGCTGCGGCAGCAAGCAATACACTCACCAGCGCCGCCAGACCAAGAAAGGCCTCAGCCCGTTGCAAGGCTGTTTGAACTTGGGGCCGCGCATCTTTAATACTATTCAGTCTTTCACCAGGCGCGAGCTGTTTCAGCCAATCACGTTGTAACGCAGAAACGCTGTCTGTTTCGCCGGCAAGAAGCAGTCGGTATGTAACACGGCTGGCCGGTTGAACCAGTTGCGTATACGGAAGGTCACCGATATTCATTAACAAGCGCGGCGCAAAACCAAACAACATGCCGCCCGATTGCTCTGGTTCAGTGATCAACACCGCTGAAACAATCAGATCGACAGCCCCAACAGTCAAGCTATCACCCACCTCAAGCCCGAGCTGGGTCAACACCTGACTCCCCACCCAGACGCTGCCAACCGCTGGCACCTCAGCAACTGCTGTTGCTGGAGCAAACAACTCACTGGCAATATTCATGCGGCCGCGCAAAGGATAGGCATTGCTAACGGCTTTAAGTGCCACTAGTTGACTAGCATCTGCTGACAGCACCATAGTTGGAAACTCGACTGTCTCGGCAGTTTCAAGCCCAGCAGCAACGGCCGCTGCCGTTCGTTCATCGGCGACAGGATTGCTGGATGAAAAGACCAGGTCGCCACCCAGCAAATCATTAGACTGACTCTCCAGAGCCAGTTGGATTCGGTTGGTAAAAAAATTGACCGAGCTGACACTGCCAACAGCAACTATCAGCGCCAGCATCAGCACCGTCAGTTCACCAGCACACCAGTCACGCCATAACTGGCGCAGCCCTAGTTGCAGTGCTGTCACGCGTCACTCCTCAGGCAACCTTCATCCAGCTCCAATTGACGCTGACAACGATCGGCAAGATTACTGTCGTGAGTCACCAGAATAAGAGTCGTGCCCTGTTCGGCATTCAGTTCAAACAACAAATCAATAATTGTGCTGCCCGTCTTGGCATCGAGATTACCGGTCGGTTCATCAGCGAATAAGATTTTAGGCTGAGGCGCAAAGGCACGGGCAATGGCAACCCGCTGCTGCTCACCGCCGGACAGCTGTTTAGGATAATGACTCTGACGCGGCCCAAGACCAACTCGTTTAAGCACCTGTAGTGCTACATCAGCGGCATCTGTTCTGCCTCTGAGCTCCAGGGGCAACATGACGTTTTCCAAGGCCGTCAGGTTAGGCAATAACTGAAAGGCCTGGAAAACAAAGCCCACCTTTTCAGCCCTAAGCCGGGCACGGCCATCTTCGTCCAGGGCAAACAGGTCAACACCATCAACCAACACCCGCCCTTTGGTCGGTGTATCCAGCCCAGCCAACAAACCGAGCAAGGTCGATTTACCCGCACCGGATGCCCCAATAATCGCCACAGTTTCTGCCGCCTTAATATCGAGAGCAACATCATTCAAAAGCGTCAGTTCTCCCTCAGGGCTTATCACCCGTTTAGTCAGGTTCTCAACTTTTAGAACAGCATTCATTTTCACTTCCAGATTTATCCTGCTAACCATGAAATCAGACAGCCACGCTATCGAAAAAATTCCACAGCGTTACAATGTAAAGTCTTGGAGGATTTAATGAAAGCCTGGATAACCGTTGTATTTACCCTGATCTTTTGCAGCTCAGCTTCTGCTAATGGTCCGACCTTACTGATTATTGGCGATAGTCTCAGCGCCGCGTTTGGTATTGAGCAGCAACAAGGCTGGGGGGCTCTTTTACAAGAACGCTTGCTGCAGCAAGATATCGACTACAAAGTCATCAATGCCAGTATTAGTGGCGAAACCACTTCAGGCGGCCTGACACGCTTGCCTGCCCTGCTGCATCGCCACCAACCACGGATAGTTATTCTTGCCCTTGGCGCCAACGATGGCCTACGAGGCCTTTCACTCAGACAGATGCAGACAAACCTGAGCAGCATAACCGAACAGTCAAAGCGTGAAGGCGCAGCTGTACTTTTGGTTGGCATGCAGCTGCCACCCAATTATGGTCCCGCCTATACGCAGACATTCCATGACACATTTAAACAAGTTGCAACATCACAAAACGTTCCCCTAATCCCTTTTTTACTCGATGGCATCGGTAAAGACAAAAGCATGTTTCAACAAGACGGGCTCCATCCAACAGCAATGGCTCAGCTTAAAATTTTGGACAACATCTGGACAAAGCTGCAACAACTATTGTGATAGCAGACCATCAGGCTCGCATGCAATCCAGCCTGAATTAACAACAAAAAAAGCCCCGTTAAAAAACGGGGCTCTCATCACAAACAACGGCTAACACTGATAATCAAATCATCGAATTCAAGGTCACTTTGAATTCGGGCCAAAGTTCTCAGCAAGATAATCAATAACCAGTGCCTGTTCTTCCTCATTAATACCACAGCCCATATCGTTGACCATATCCTCAACCACCCAAGCCCAATTATTACGATCCAATCGCTGTGACTTGGGCAACATAATGCTGTGGCAGGCACCACAATATGATTCAAACAAGACTTTACCTTGTGCCATTTTTTCATCATCCCCCGCCCAACTCAGGGCAGGAAGACAAAAGGCAATTACAGCTAAACGTTTAAACATTCACTAAACCCCAACAAGCACCGGCACACGGTGAACTACATTGCCCAGGTAACCTTTTGGATTCCATGGCTGTTGGAAAGGCTGGGTATTACCATCGTCATCGAAGGCACGAGCCCAAACCTCGTAATAACCCTTACCTTTGAATGAGACTTCAGTACCAAAACGCTGCCAGGAGTACTTATTCGGCGCACGATCCAGCTTGGCCTTTTTCCAGGTAACGCCGTAGTCAGTCGAGATATAGACTTTGCTGACCTTGTTTTCACCGGCCCAGGCATGACCACCCACGGGGATTTTCTGACCAATCGCAAACTTGCTGTTGGGTTCCAGATTGGTGATCATGGATTTGATACGCCAGGCGGTGGCAATTTCCATATCAGACTTTGGTGGTTTGGTGCCAGGCACTACCGGATACTTAGGCACACGATAGGCGTAACCAGACATCTTCTTGGAGTCATGTACCTGGTCACGCACCCAGATACGGCTGAGCCATTTTTGTGAACAGCTGCCGACCCAGCCAGGTACAACCAAACGGACAGGAAAACCATTCAGTGGATCAAGATCCTTACCATTCATCTGATAAGCAACAATGGTGTATTTATCCATCGCTTTATCAATAGGCACGCCACGAGAGAACGGCGGCGCTGTCCCTAAAGATGGATCATCACCATAGTGAGCAGTATAAACAGCCGAATCTTTCAGACCCGCCTTTTTAAGAATGTCACGCAACGGTACGCCGGTCCACTGAGCACAACCTACCGCACCGCGGTCCCATGGGTTGCCACGTACCTTTGGCTCAAAATTGGCGCGACCATTACCACCACACTCGATCAGCATTGGCAGACTGACACTGTCCATGGCCTTTAGGTCAGCCAGGCTCAGCTCAAGAGGAGTATGAACTTCACCATCGATGGTCAGCTTCCAACCCTGGGCATCGCGCTGAGTAGCCTGATCTGGCACCAAACCGTTATTACGCACGAAGTGACGTTCGGTTGGCGTAATATCGTCATCCAGAAGGTGCGGCGCAAATTCGCCATTCACAGGTCTAACATTGTGCACCAACATACCTGGTTTGCCTGAAACCTCTTTAACTGAAGCATCAGCCTCTTCGGCCATCGCTTGTGGAATCAAACCACGGCTGACCAAGCCACTTTCAGAAGCGGCACCAAAAGTAGCCAGCGCACCCAAAGCACCCAGCTGGCCAAGAAACTTGCGTCTGGAAGTTACTTCATCTACACGGTCCAGATCTTTAGAACTGGCACCATTGTCTTCCAATTGACCACGAAGTTTATCCCATGGCTTCTTCTTATCGTCGGACATGCACTCGTCTCCTCAGGTTGAGCGGATAAAAATAAAATTACTGTTAGCGGTGTTTTACTCTAGCGAATACTAGCAAGATATCAAGACTGAATTATTAAGCTTTCTTAAGCGACAATACACGATAAAATCACGAGTAACTACGTGTTTAATTGCTAATACATACTTGTGACCTATACAGCCATCTCTTGAAATATCGGCCGGACCCACAGATAATTTAGAATTTTCTTATACAATTATTGACCACTATCGCTAAGTACGGTATCTCTAAGAAATTCATTCAACAAACAGCAAAGAAGTTACTATGCTGCCTTCGTTAACAAAAAAGGATTTATTTATGTCCGCAACTGCCAAGCGCGAATTCATACCGCTGACCATTGCCATTCTCACTATTTCTGACACACGCAATGAGCAAAGCGATAAATCGGGCAACTACCTGGCTGAAGCAGTACAGCAAGCGGGACATAAACTCGGCAGTAAAGTCATCGTCAAAGATGACGTGTATAGCATTCGTGCCCAGCTCTCACAGTGGATAGCTGACCCTGGCATTCAAACCATCATCACCACTGGTGGCACTGGTTTCTCTCAGCGCGACGTCACCCCCGAGGCTGTCAGACCACTATTGGATAAAGAGATCCCTGGTTTTGGGGAATACTTCCGAACTATATCTATGCAACAGGTAGGCACCTCAACTATTCAATCCCGCGCCCTGGCAGGCACGGCCAATAACACCTACCTCTTCAGCCTGCCCGGCTCGGGCAATGCCTGCAAAACCGGCTGGGAAGATATCCTGCAACAACAACTGGATTACACCCACAGGCCATGCAACTTTGTTGAGTTGTTGCCAAACATCGCTTCATAAAATTTAAATAAGCCATGCAACCAACATGTGACAGCAGCGGTTTAATCCAGGTAGAAACCGCACTTGAGGCCTTGCTGTCGCAAGCCAATGGCGTAACAGAAACGGAAACTGTTGACCTGAATAATGCCCTGGGCCGTGTGCTGGCGCAGGACATCCATTCACAGATTGATGTGCCACCATTCAATGCCAGCGCCATGGATGGTTATGCCATCAACAGCGCTGATATCGGTAGTCACACCGCCCTGCCGATCAGCCAACGCATTGCCGCAGGCCAACAACCGTCAGCCGCACTTGTCCAAGACAGCGTGGCACGAATCTTTACCGGCGCGCCGTTACCAGAAGGTGCAGATACCATTGTTATGCAAGAAGCCTGTAGCGTAGAGAATGATCTTGTCACGCTGCCAGAGGAAATAAAGACTGGTCAGTTTGTTCGCCCCAAAGGCTGCCACGTCAGTCTAGATGCAGTGATACTTACTGGTGGCACCAAGCTTGGCCCTGCAGAAGTTGCCCTGGCAGCATCAACGGGCACTAACAAAGTCATGGTATACCGTCGCCTCAAAGTCGCCCTGCTCACCACTGGTGATGAGTTGATCGAACCCGGCCAGCCGCTGCAACCCGGGCAAATCTATAACGCCAATCAATACATGCTGACCAGCATGCTGACAACATTAAATTGTGAAGTCACAAAAATTGGCCCAGTGATTGACGACGCCGACGCCATCAAGTGCGCGCTCGAACAAGCCGCGCAAAGCTGTGATGTCATCATCTCTAGCGGCGGTGTTTCGGTCGGTGAAGAAGATCACGTCAAGACGGTGGTGGAAGCGCTGGGCAGGCTGGATTTGTGGCGCATCCGCATCAAACCTGGCAAACCGCTGGCCTTTGGCAATGTCCTGGACAAACCCTTTATCGGCCTACCCGGCAACCCGGTTTCGAGTTTTGTCACCTTTTGCCTGTTCGCCCGGCCTTTTATTCTGAAAAGCCAGGGGCAGGCAAAAACTACAGCCAAATCATATCCAGTGGCGGCAGATTTTGAACAAACCAAACCGGACAATCGCCGCGAATACAAACGGGTCACGCTGGTGACAAATGAAGCTGCTCAGCTAATGGCACAGCCTTATCGCACTCAAGACTCCGCCACACTAATGTCGGCTACCAACACTGATGGTCTGCTTTGTGTACCTGAAGGGTCAACGTTTAAACGCGGTGATGTGCTGGCCTTCACGCCATATTCAGAACTATTGAGTTAAACCTCTACCAGTTCCTGCGCCAGCGACACAGCCTTGATCAAACTATAGACCTTCTGCCCTGGTTCAAGCCTTAATATATGCAAAGATTTACGGCTAATATTGGCTAGCAGTGGCACCCCAACATCGAGTTTTATCTGCACTGAGTGTTTGTCTATTTGCGGCACACTGACCTCTGTTACCGTGGCCTCAAGTATATTGAGAAAGCTGGTCGTCACCTGAGGCTTTTCCAAAGCAATACCGACATTGCGCGCCAAGACGTGAACACGCAGCTCATGGCCAACAGCACTGTTCTGCAACGGCACATACAGCTGACCACCATTAAAGGCCAACCGGCTTAGACCAAACTCCGGCTCATGCGCCACCACCGTTGTATCCAGTACCGAGCCGGACATATCACCCAGGTATTGGCTCAATTCCAATTCCGAACACAGCTCAGTCAGTGGCCCTGTGGCAACGATCTTGCCATCACGCATCATCACCATGGTATTGGTGATCTGTAAAACCTCTTGCAAAGAGTGGCTGACATAGACCACCGGAATATCTAACTCATCATGCAGCTTGCGAATGAACGGCAAAACCTCGCGTTTACGGGCAATATCCAGCGAGGCCAATGGTTCATCCATCAACAACAGCTTTGGGCTGGCCAGCAGAGCGCGGCCAATCGAAACACGTTGCTGCTCACCTAAAGACAGGCGCTGAGGTTTACGCTCTAACAAATGCCCAAGAGCAAGCAACTCTATTACCTGCCCCCAGTCCAGCCGCCGCTGGTTGACTGGGGTACGCTTAAAACCATATTCCAGATTGCCACGCACAGTCAGGTGATTAAACAGGCGCGGTTCCTGAAAGACATAACCCAACGGCCGTTGCTGGGTTGGCAAAAAAATATTTGCGGCCTCGTCCTGCCAGACAGTGTCGCCCAACTTTATAAAACCTGTCTGACTGCGTTCCAGTCCTGCCAAACAACGCAGCAGTGTCGACTTGCCAGAACCGGATGGCCCAAATAGTGTCGTCACACCACGGGCAGGCAGATCAAGCTCGGCTTTAAGGTTAAAGCCATCAAACAAGACATCAAAACGGGCCTGCAGTCTAATGTTCATGAACAGGAAAACGTCTGTTAAAAACATAAACCATCAGCAACACCACAAAGGTAAACGCAAGCAAACCAAATGAAAGCGCATGAGCAGTGCTGTAATCAAGCACTTCGACATGCTCATAGA